>JGI1358J11329_10000867_pt1 | contig 25724 bp, 31 predicted proteins | sample Subgroupgradi54m_FD_11329 | JGI IMG/M metagenome (IMG submission 11329)
ACCACAAAAACTCCGCCCCGTCTTTGACTGCTTGTGTGGAAGAAAAAAAGAAAAAGATTTCTTCTTTGTCGGAAAAGTTAGAGCGACTTCTTACTGGCTATCTCGACCAAGTGATTGACCAACCAGACTACTGTTTACAAAAAGCAAAGTTATTATCTGAAAAGAAGTCGCTCGAAGAAGAAATCTTTACTTTTTCACACAAGCAGAATGATTGGCTCGCACCTTTCCAAAACTGGCTAAAAGACGCCAATCCTTGGACAAAATTGCTTCTGATTCAGACCTTTTTGCAAAAAGGTCTGTGCCAAAGAAATCTTTGGCTCGCACCTGCTTCTTGGCGAAAAAACAGTGCGCGCAAGCGCGCCAAAAATTCTGAATTCCCTTGCAATCCCGCCAAAAAATCCTTGGTCGGCGCTTTGCGCCGTCCGTTTGTATCCACCGAAAAAACCTTTGAGTTCCTTATTGGTGCGGAGGGAGGGATTCGAACCCCCGTAGCCCGAAGGCGCGACGTTTACAGCGTCGTGTAATTGACCGCTCTACCACCTCCGCATATGTATTTTTCTAGCAAAATAATCTCCAAATCAGCTTTCCCCCCACATTTTTGTCATTCCCAGCAGTTGCGGGAATCCAGACCCTCTTACTCTTAGATGTAAGGAGGAGAACCTGGATTCCCGATCAAGTCGGGAATGACAAAAAAAATTTTAAAATTTAACGAGCCACCTCTCGGATTCGAACCGAGGACCTTCACTTTACAAAAGTGTTGCTCTACCACTGAGCTAAGGTGGCACTTCTGCGCTCCGATTTACATCGGAGCTACGAAGGGCGAGAAATCCTCATAAGGAACTTCTCGTCCGTCCGAAGCTCAAACGCAGTTTGAGCGAAGGAGGGAGCTAAGGTGGCAATATCCTATGATACTATTTCATCATTTACCAATTTCACCTGATTTATTTCATTTTTTTTCAGCCGTTGAGTGCCTGCGATACTTGTGCGTCTGCGTGTACGAACTTCTTGAAGGCGGCTTGGCGTATCCTCTGCTTGTGCATCGCTTTGTGGTGAATGATCGAAGTATTCACTCGCGTCATGGCGTTGCTCAACGTCCATCTCATTGCCCGCCCGAATCCGTTTCATGAGCCGCATAATGCCATTATCAACACGCAGTAATACCGTATGCACTTTCAATAATACGTTGCTCACAAAAGATCGAAATCTCTCATGATAATGCCGCTCATGATAAAATGATCGGAAATGAGACAAATGAAGAAAAAAACGCTGGAGCTTTGCCGTATTTTCTTCAAGTAAAACCGAAATGTCCTGATCGGGAATCAATGCAAGATCCGGTATTTTCCGTGATATGCGCCGCCGCAACATATATATACTTATCACAAGCGCCAGCGCAAGAAGAATATTTATATACATCGCAATAAGGGTGGGAGTGACTAAAAAAAATTATAGAACCTGTTTGCAAACCACCATGGTTCGCAGTGCCTACATTTCAAGACGCACAAACCGTCCTATCTTAATATTTTCGCCAAACCTGCCTATTGATTCATTGAGAACCTCTCCCACAGTCTTATCTTGATCCTTTACAAACGGCTGATCAAGAAGAGAATAAGCGCCGAAGTATGCTTTGAGTTTGCCGTCAATGATCTGCTCAACAATATTGGCAGATTTATTAAGAGTTTTCACCTCTTGAGTAAACTCATCTTTCTTGGTTTCCCATTGTTCGCGGGGAACCGCATCAAGCGAAAGATACATCGGCCTCATAGCCGCAATATGCAGGGCAATATCATGCGCAAGTTCTTTGAATCCGGGATTACGCGCCACAAAATCGGTTTCGGAAAAAAGCTCCACCAATACGCCGAGACGGTTATTCGAGTGGACATACGATTCTACAATACCGGCAGTTGTTTCTCTACCTGCCCGCTTGCCGGCAGAACTGCCAAGCTTTCGTTCAATGATCTCAAGCGCTTTTGCCGTATCCCCTTTTGCTTCCTCAAGGGCTTTTTTGACATCAGATACGCCAGCGCCTGTTTGTTCGCGCAGTTCTTTGATAAGCTGCGCGGTTATTTGACTTTTTTCCATAATATAGATATATATAATATAGGTGAAAATACCAATTAAGGAGCATGAAGATGAAAGTATGGCATCAGCATGACGTCTATAGCATTGTAATCATAGTTACCGTGACCATCGCGACCCTTCTTGGAAAGTATGATTTTTTATCGGTTATCAGCGGCGTATTCGCGGGAATGGCTCTAGAGTACCTAATAAATAAAAAAACATAGAAATAGAGGGCACACTCGGCATAAGGGATTCCGTCATACATAACGGAATCCCTTATTTTTTATGCTCAAAAATTTACTCCGCCTTTTTCTCGAGCATCTGTTGTTTGCCCTCCTCAATAGCTTCCGCAAATTTATTAAGCATATAGGTCACCGCGGACAGCGCGTGATCATTGGAAGGAATCGGGAAATCTATGAGATCAATATTGGCATTGCTGTCGCAAAGTGCCACCACAGGAATTTTCATCTTTTTTGCTTCGCGCACTGCCGTCGTATCATGCGTGGTATCAAGCACCACGACCGCATCTGGCATACGGGTCAATTTTCTTAAGCCATTGAAGAACCGCCTCAAGCGGGCAATTTCATCCTCTTTTCTCGTACGTTCTTTTTTGGTGTATTTATCAAAGCCTCCGGTTTCTTTTTCTTTTTCAAGCAGTTCCATCTGCTCTATCCGTTTATGAATCATTTTATAGTTTGTCAACGATCCGCCGATCCAGCGCTCAATAAAATACGGCATCTGTGTTTTATCTGCGATATCGAGTATCGCACGCCGCGTTCCCGGGCGTGTACCCACAAACAGCACCATACCTCCCCGAGCGGCAATTTCGCGTATAAAGTCCATGGCTTTTTTAAGTTTTTCCTCGGTTTTTATCAAATCAAGAATCGCAATGGTATTGCGCACGCCGTAAATATACGGCTTCATTGCCGGATGATTTTTTGACTTTGAGTGACCCAAATGAATGCCCGCCTTGAGCATAAATTCCACTTCTTTGCTCACCGTTGGAGCAAATTCTTCATTGTGAGCTATGATTTCGTTCATGGGATACAATATACCCTAAAGCGAAAAGAGATGCAAGCCCACAGATATTGCAATCCTTCCCTATCCATGCTATACTATATTTATTATGAAAAAGGATATACACCCAGCATATCATCAGGCACACGTGAGCTGCGCATGCGGCACGAAGTTTACCGTGGGCTCAACCAAAGAAACACTTGATGTGGAAATCTGCTCAAGTTGCCATCCGTTTTATACCGGTACGGCAAAAATGATCGACACCGCAGGACGCGTAGAAAAGTTCAAGCAACGGCTTGCCAAAAAGAAACAGTAACGATGCTATTTCTCTCTATCCTTATAATTAATCCAAAAGGTTGATCCTTTTAGGTTATTGTAGGGATTCGAGAATGAGTATCGTTTTTTTGTACGCGCATGACCAGCGGAGATGAACTTAAAAAACGAAAAGAAGAGCTTAGCCAAATCCTCACAAACCCGGAGGTTCTTCGCGATCCCCAAAAACTCAAAAGTGCTTCCATGGAATTCGCTCAAATCACCAAAGAGCTTGAGGCATACGAAAAACGGGAGAATATCGAGAAGCGAATCACAGAAGCCCAAGAGCTTATCAGCACAGGCGACAGCGATATGCGCTCGCTCGCAGAAGCAGAGCTTACCGCACTCATAAAAGAGCGGGACAATATAAATAAAAAATCAGATAATGATGATCTTCCCCAAAGTATCATCATGGAAATACGAGCCGCAGCAGGCGGTGATGAGGCATCTCTTTTTGCCCAGGAACTCTTTGTCATGTACAGCCGTTTTGCGGAACGCAAGGGATGGAAGACATCTCTTATTAACGAATCAAAGAGCGAGGTCGGGGGATATAAAGAAGTTGTCTTTGAAATTGACGGCGAAGGTGTGTATAAAACGCTTCGCTGGGAATCTGGCGTTCATCGAGTTCAACGTACGCCGGAAACTGAAAAAATGGGAAGGATTCATACATCCACGATTTCCGTTGCTGTGCTTCCCAAAGCAAAAGAAGTGGATCTTGAAATAAAACCGCAGGATATAAAAGTAGAATTTTTCCGCTCATCAGGTCCCGGAGGACAAAATGTCAACAAAGTAGAGACCGCCGTACGCGTGTATCACCTCCCTACCGGACTGATTGTGACATCGCAAAACGGCCGCTCCCAGCAGCAAAACCGCGAAAAAGCAATGGAACTTCTTCGTTCACGGCTGTTAGACGCAAAACTCCAGCAAGAAGCAAAGCGACTCGCCGCCGAGCGCCGTGATCTTATAGGAACCGGCGACAGATCGGAAAAAATCCGCACCTATAACTTTCCCCAAGACCGTGTCACTGATCATCGCATTAAAGAATCATGGCATAATATCCCCGGTCTTATGGATGGCAATATTGAACCAATTGTCGAAGCACTTGATAATGCGATGCGGAATCCTCAATACAATCAAGAGTAAAAAAAAACGAGTCATTGGAAACACTGCCAGTGACTCTTATGTATAACGGATAGCACTGACATTGCAAAAAAAAATATCTTACACGTGTTTTCGCGCCATACCTTGTCTAAAGTATCTTATCAATTTCCTGTGAAAGCGCCAGAATGCGGTTTGAGTAATACTTGCAGATTGATTTCGTACACGATGGATTTCCTGATATATATGTTTTTGCCGCTGCCAATTCCCCGGAAGCTGTCTGCGACGCAGCGCCGGCTTTTGCAAGAAATACCGCAGCTGCCTGAAATGCGTCTTCCGGATTCCATGGATTCGGAGGATTATGGCCTGTTAATTGAGCTACATCATCTGAAAATCGCAGCCATGTGGTGGGAAGAAATTGCGCAGGTCCCATAGCACCACCGCAGCCATAGTTTGGTTTGCGCGATACGGGCATCGAGTCCGGATTCAGTCCGAGGCTGGAAGTAATCTGTAAATATGCTCCTTTTTCCGCTTCAGCCGATCCCCGCTTGCCGATATTAATATAACACTGATATAAATCACGCTGCCAATTGCCCGTGCCAAGATTTGTGCCTACGCTGATGACACCGTCTTCAAACTGCTTGCCGGTTTCAACCTCAAGAAGCGCTAAAAGAAACGCAGTGCGAATACCCGATCGTTTTGCCGCCAAATCCGCATCACGCAATGCGGTTTCGGCAGTAACACCCGTTTTTTCCAAATAAAACAGCTGAGTCTTAAGCGCGCTAATATCTTTTTTCTTTGATTGCAAAAGCTGTTGGAAAACCGCTTCTTTTCCTTTGGTCAACCGCAATAATTCTGTTTTCTCCTGCTGTTTTTGTGCGAGAGCACGGCGCTCAACTTCCTGCAGCGCTTTTAAATCTTCCTGTTCTTTCTCCGAATCTTCAAGATCCTGCTTCTCGTTTTGCAGTGCTGCACGATCATCACGAAAATTTTTCAGCGAGGTTTCGATATTCATCTGCACTTTACCAAGCGCGTCCACTGAACGAAAAAAACTAGAAATATTCGTATGCTTCAAAAGAATTATAAGGGGATTTTCTTCATCATAGCTATTCAAAAGCGAGATACTCGCCGAAAGACCAAGACGTGATGTATCTATTTTTTTTGAAAGGCCGCTGATGCCGGATTTTTTTTGAGAAATTTCAATACTCGTCTTATTCATCGAAATCGAAAGCTTACGAATTTCAATCTCACGGCGTTTGACTTCCGTGTCTAGTGTTTTTTTCGCGCTTGCCAGGCTTTGCGCTTCTTTTTGTGTTTGAGCAACAACGGTATCAAGCTGTTGAGCTTCCTGCTCCAATTGATCAAGACTCTTCTGCAACGCTGCACGTTTTTCCTCGTCTGTATCGGCCAATGCCGGGTACACAAAAATATTTGATGCTGCAAAAAGCATAAAAAATATAAAAAATATATTTGGCAGTCGTTTAAAAGTAAAGAGCATAGGATGAGTAAGAGTAGTTAGAATCTAACTAAACAAAGGAGGGGTACGGAACAGAGATCACGTCTGTTATAAAAAACTCACAATGTCCCGCTTTTGCGGGACATATGTACAAGTTTATTCCTTTTCTTCCGTCGTCGCTACTTCCTTTGCAGCGCGTTTTTCTTCCTGTTCGGTCTTAACCTCGGCAACTTCACCCACACCTCCCGCTTCAAGCTCGGCAAGCGCTTCCTCTGATCGAGGAGCTTCCACGAGTACTACGATTTCATCGCCATCTGTCACCACCTCCACCCCTTTCGGAAGCGTAATATTATGTACAAAAATTTTTGATTCAAATGTGGAGAGGACGGCAAGATCAACTTGCAATTCATGCGGCAAATTATTCGGGAGCGCCTCCACTTCAACTTCATGCATAACCTTAACCAATACGCCGCCGTCATTTTTGACCGCGCCTGATTCATTGATAAATACGAGCGGCACCGTCGTACGGATAAGTTTGTCCATACGCACGGCAAAAAAATCAGCGTGAATGGGCTGACCCTTAACGGCGTTGTACTCCACATCATGAATAAGACAATTATATTTCTTTCCGGCAACATCAAGTGTCACGATTGTTGACTCTCCTGCGGCTTTATATACCCGCTCAAAATCAATAAACGAAGTGGCAATTGATTCAGATTTCATGCCGTCGCCATAGATGACCGCCGGCAAAAACCCCTTTTTTCTCAAGGATTTTACCTTTGATCCCAAAATAGTCCGTGGTTGTGCACTTAATTCAGTCATATTGATAGCTTACCATACTGCTTCAAAAAAGAAAAGACCTCCCCAATGAGGAGGTCTTTAAGGCTCTTTGTCTAGGACACTTTATTTTTAACTTTTTACCATATTCGGCGGCGTTCGCCCCTCAAGCGCCTCAATAACATTTTGCGCCGCAAGTGCGGACATAGCCTGGCGCGTTTCTTCTGTGGCAGATGCAATATGCGGCGTCAAAATAACATTCTCGCATTCCGCAAGACCGGGGGCAAGTGCGGGTTCATTTTCGTACACATCAAGAGCGGCACCTGAAATAACGTTATTACGCAGCGCTTCCACAAGCGCTGCTTCGTCTACAATGGGACCCCGGGATGTATTGATCAAATATGCTGTTTTTTTCATCAGTGACAGAAGTCTTGCGTCTACCATATGCTTTGTCGTCGGAAGAAGCGGCACGTGAATGGAAACATAATCCGCTTCACGAAATACATCATCTGAATTTCCACGAAACTCTGCATGAAATTCCTTTTCAAAATCTTCATTGCGCTTCACGTCATAATATAAGACTTTCATGCCAAATCCGGCAACTGCATGATGCGCCACGCGCGAACCAATGCGTCCTAATCCCACGATGCCAAGCGTTTTATCCGACACATCATGCCCCAACAGCATCATCGGCGCCCAACCAGTATATTTACCCGCACGCGTAAACCGATCAGCTTCGGCAATACGATGACTCACTGCAAGCATTAGGGCAAATGCGTGTTCTGCCACCGTATTGGTAAGCACGCCCGGAGTATTGGTTATCATAATCCCCTTTTCTGCAGCAGCTTTAATGTCCACATTATCAAATCCCACCGCGTAGTTGGCAAAAATCTTGCACTGCTTCCCCGCCGCATCAAAAACATCACTGTCGATTTTATCCGTAAGCAGACAAACTACTGCATCATATTGATCCTGCTTTAAAAAACCAATTAATTCATCTTTAGAAAGCACCCTATCATGCGGGCTTACATTCACTTCATATCCTTTCGCTTTCAAAAGATCTATACCTGACTGGGGAATATTGCGCGTGATAAATATTTTCATAATTTAAATCAAATTAGTGTAAACCGCCCTTATCCTCTTAATCTCATCTCTCCGGCAAGATACGCAAATGCTATTTTTTCGCCCTGATTGCTTTGAAGCATATCATATTCATTTTTAATACGCACGTCACGCTCTGTGTATGCTTGTATGTTTGTTTCGTAATGGGCAAATATTGAATGAAGTCCTTTTTCTTTTTCCTCATCAATCTGCCTGTTTTCACGCAGCCACTTCATAATTTTTTCAAATCGTATCATCTGCCACATCATAAACCCGGGCTGGCTATGGAACCATCCCAGCATAGCCCCATTTGCCTTTATACGATCTTCCTTATCTTTTGACGTGTCGCCATTCAACAAACGCTCAATGTTCTCGGATTTGCGTAAGTTATGATACAGTTCCTTGGCTTCATTATCGCTTTCCTCAAAAAATATTTCGGGGTTATTAACCATGCCTGCAGCCCCAAGATCAACAAGACTCATAATCAGCACTTCTTCCGGCATGCTTTCTCCTTGCTTTAAGGGATTTTCTAAATGCGGCTGAAAGAAATGAAGACCTTTCGTGATACCATTCTCTTTAAGATACGCAATCATTTCTGCTATGCGGGGATTTTGTGCGGCAATTTCTTCATACAAATCGTCTTTAATAAACTCAACTCCCTTAAAATCAGGTCCCAATTCTACACCCGGATACGTCGCATCAACAGCTTTCTGCCCGATTTGCATCTGATCTGCAGTAAATATCGTTTTGCCCGTTTCTTGATTAATGCGTTCCATCGCTTCAAGCATCATCTTTGCGCTTAGCGCCTCATTGCCATGCTCACCCATTGGCTTGTCACCCTCCCGCGCTCCTCGATGACGCATGACCATACCCGCGATACTCGCTTCGTCAGGCGCATCATAATTAATTATCGTATCATGATAACTGATTGCAATAGCAAGCAGTTTACGTTGTTCTCTTGTCAAATTAAAAACATCCGCGATTTCTTTTGCTCGTTCCTGTAATCGATCAATGTGATTCTCCGGCGTATGATATGTTTTCGGATCAAGTCCCTCCGGACCATGATTTGCTGCCATCAAATCATCGCCTTTTTTGATGACCATATCCGCCGCTTGCTCAAAATTCTCCGGTAGATTGTGGTATTCTTGATCCGTTATTCTTTCTTCAGATCGTTTAAATTCTTCTTTCATATTCATATAAAAATAAACTCATCATGGATGCTCAATTCTATTGAACGAACCGAATAACAATAATTTTTCTTTCAGTACTGCTTTGAATGCTTCCAAAGCGGGTGCCTCAAGTTTATACATCACCACGTCATCTTTATGTTCCTCCAGACTTTTTCGCAAGCCCGCCGCATAAGCTACCCGAAGATCCGTATTGATATGAATATTGGCAATACCTGCCTCAATCGCATTTTTTATCTGCGCATCATCAATTCCTGATGCCGCATGAAGCACAAGGGCTACCTCTTCAGGAACAGTTTCGCGTATCATGCGTATACGCTCAATATCGAGATTTGGTTCATCAAGCGAAATACCATGAATGTTTCCTACGGCAATGGCAAGCCTGTCAACACCCGTCTGCTCCACAAACATGCGTGCCTGCTCAACTTGAGTATAGTCCTCCGTATGCACCTCAATTTTTTCTTTTTGTATTTTTGACTCGCCTCGCAAATACCCAAGCTCGCCTTCAATAGATAAGGGCAAAGAGCGTGAGCGGGCGTATTCCACGACTTCCTGCGTCCCCTTAACATTTTCTTCAAATGGCATGACGGAAAGATCAATATGAATTGAATCATACCCCGCATCAATCGCTGCTTTCGCGGCTTCTACGCTCTTGGTGTGGTCCGCGTTAAGAAAAATGGGTATATGAAAATCTTTTCGGAATGCATCCCGAATTGCCACTGCCTCCGTGAGACCAACATGCATGCGCTCTCCCTCCGAAGTGCCGAGAATTGCGGGACTGCCGACTTCAGCGCATATCTCCACAATCCCGTGCGCCATATCCAATTCGGAAAAATTAAAATGTCCTGTTGCCCAATGTTCTTTGAGAGCTTGGAATAAGATAGTTTTAAAATTCATGTTCAATAGACTTGTTGCCTTATAATTTTTCTACTGCAATTTTCAGATTTCGGCTACCGCTTTGTAAAAATTTTTCAACATATACGCCGTATATGCTTCAAAATTTTTCCTGCGCCGTACCCGAAATCTGAAAATTTCATCACGAAAATTATAAGGCAACAGGTCTAATTTCCTAAAAATCACTTATCACCATAAATTGCATGCCGGAGCGCCGCTGCATACCATCCATGCGAAATTCGGGCGCACAGGATCATAAAATCCATCATTTGATGTCCACACGCCTTCGGGAGCACAATAAGATAATAATTTATAATGTGGACCATCTGAAGAATATATATATCGTTCAGGAGCTAACCCGCTGCAGGGCGGATTGGGGTGATCAGATGCTGCGCGCGGATCATGGGGAAGTCTGGAAATATATTGCGGAACAAGACCGGGAATCCAATTTCCTCCGTTATTTGACTCCGGAGCGCCTGCTTCCGATGTATAAAAAACACCGGCAGTATCGGGATATGTCTGATTATGACTGTCGTAATATAATTCAAGCGCAGTTCTCAACTGATTAAGATCAGCTCTTCTGCGCACATCTCGCGCTCTTGCGCGCGCCGAATTGAGACTTGCAAACACGATAGTTCCAAGCATACTCACGATTGCAACCACCACCAGTATCTCGATTAATGTGAAACCCGATGATTGATCGTACGTTATATTTTTCATTTTTGGAAAGGAGCAGTCGGGACAAAGCGTGCCGGCTGTCCCGGAGTATATACAAATGTCCCGGGAAACGGGATTGTATTTCCTCCTCCTTCTTTCTTAGTTAATAGTACCCCCGATATTGTTATCATAGCCACTATAAGTATCACAAGTACCGCATTTGCTTGCCGTTGATCTTTAATAATTCCTCCGGACACACGCATAACAACATAGACGAGTCCATGATATGTTCCGGGCGGTTCTCGTGAGGGAACTTGCGGACGAGCTTTAACAGGATCTTGAAAATAGATTTTACGGGGAACCTTTTTTTCATTGTATTTTTTTAAAATATCCATATGTGACGTTTATATATTATTAAAATCAATATATCCTTTATCAAAATTTTTTATAATCAATTCCTCAAGTTTTTCTTTGCCTATGTATTCGCTTACAATTTTGTTCCACAATGCTTCCTGATGATGGTAGAGGTATTTAATCATATCTTTTTGCTGTACTAATGACATAGTCGTATCAATAAGATTAAGAGAGACGAGCACATCTACGCCTGATGCATCCGGATAATAGTTTCCGACAAAATCAAGATCATTCCAAAAATCAAGTCCCAAATGGGGAAAACGTTTGCCAAACTGCGCAATATCCGCTTCCGCTTTAGACCAATGTATTGCCTCGGGATTTACGTGCGGCTCGAAAAGACGCCAATCATGTTCATCATTCTTTGCAAGATACTGCTGAACGATCATCCATTTTTTCCCGCGATCAGCTTCAGCAAAACGACTATCCAGCACATCGCCACGCAAGGCAGAAATCAAACGCTTGGCAAAATTGTCATTGTCATTTTGACGAGCGAACGTGCGGAAAAGACGCGAATAAAATGAAACCTCATGAAGATAATGCAAAAGAAGCGAGAACAGCCGCAATGTCTCTCCCGGCGTATCAATCTTAAGCGGAATAACAAAAATAACACCGAGTTCTTTTAAGTGGCTTACATTATGATACTTTTTTTTCAAAAATGATTCGGCGGCGGCAAGCCATTCTTTGCGAAGCACATGCACGCGAATCTCGCGCTCTTCAAAATCGTCGGGTCCTACTGCTTCCAGTTGTTTAAAAAATACATTGTTTAGCCATTCCTTGTCTTCAATAAAACGAAGCGCGCTATATACTTCAAAAAGATCAAAATCCTTGAGCAGTATCTCAACGCTCTCGCACTTAAAATAGCCAAGGATGCGTTGCGGCGGTTCTTTCTCAAGAAATTCCCGCGCTTTATGCTCTTTAAGAAAAAAACCCTTGCCTACGTTTGCAAGTTCTGCGGCAAAACCCAACAGCGTTTTACAGCCACTTTCCGTATCGCACACCGGACGATGGAAGTGCTCCCAAAGTAGCCGCTCATGCTCTTTAAGCTCCCTGGTCATTGCGCCAAAAATTTCTTCGGCATTATGCGCTGTAACGCCGAGTTTATCTAATCTATCGGCGATAAGCGCATCATTTTCCTGCACAATGCGTGCGAGCCCGTCGTCATGTCCTACCGCCAGGCTAAGCTGTTCGGCGGCAATACGCACATAATCTTTATCCGTACGCAGAATTCTTGCAATTTTTTCGTAATTTTCCATAACGGAATGTTCATAAAAACGATATTTTTTAATCTTACGATAGCGATTTTTTAGTTATTGGCAGTATGCGCCAGCGCTTATCCGATTCAAATTGTTTTTTCGTCATGAGTCCATATTTCGCTCCCATGCCCTCTACTTTTGAAGTTGCATTTGCCGATCCCAAACGGATAGCTCGCTCAATATCTTCCGGTTTATAGACAAGAGAGCTTGTAAACCCCGATCCAAATGCGTCTCCTGCGCCGGTCCTGTCTTGCATCCTCTTCTCTTTAAAAATACCCGCATGATACATATGCGTACCATCGGATGCCCATACGCCATTGCGCGCATCGGTCATGACGTTTATTCCCGGAGACATGGTATCCCATTTGAGAAAAAGTTTTTCGGCATCCTCAAACGAGACGCTCGTGATCAGTGATGCTTCTTCGCGATTCACTAATAATACCTCAATATGCTTCAAAAGGGGAAGAAGGCTCTGTTTTTGCGTAAGTTCTTTTCCTCCCGGATTATAGGCAATCCGTATATTATTTTTTTTTGCAAATGCGACAATCGCGCGAAGAAGTGCGATATTGCCGCCAAGAGATGAGATATAAAACCATTTCGCGCGGATATCGTTCCAGGGAATGGTAGACGACGTTAATGATTCAGACGCTCCGCGGCACACAAGCACCGTGCGCTCTCCCGAAGGAGGTTCAAGAAGAATCGAATATCCTGTGGGCTTGTGTACGCTGCGCATAAATCCGGTAAATATTCCTTCTTTTTTAAGATCATGTATGAGAACATCTCCGGCACTATCTTCTCCAATCGCCGCAATGCAGCCTGTTTTCAACTCTTGGCGCGCGAAAGTCACCGCTGCATTAGTCGCTCCCCCGCCGGTTGAGAAAAAAATCTCCGGCACTTCGAGCTTTGCGCCAAGCGCCATTACCAACGCCTTACCCCCAAGCACATGATGATCCGGATCCACATGAAAATTATCACTTTTGATAAAAGCGTCCCTGGTTGCCGTTCCGATGGTTATACAATCAAATAGTTTAGCCATGATAATTGATTATGATGTCTCCTGCGTCTTTAGTGTAAGACTCTTTAATTGCTCAAAGATTTTCAGTATGTCATAACGGCTTACAATACCGACAAGAACGCCCTTGTCATCAACAATCGGGATCGGATTGACGCGATGATGCTTAAAAAATGTTTCCACAACTGTTTCAAACGTAGTGTCTGCGGGCAACATGAGCGGATCGCGGTTCATTATTGACAAAACCGTGAGATCCTGCAGCTCTTTCAATTCTTTACGAAATTCCGCAAAACCGCCCTGGTCAATAAAGCTTTGAAAATGCGTGATCAGCTTTTGAAGCGTCGGCAAATGCATGACCGAGGCTTTGGAAATCATGTCGTATTCGGTTAAAATCCCAATCACATGTCCCTGTGCATCCACCACAGGAACACCATCAAAATTACTCCTGACCATGATCTCATGCGCGTCAAATAAGGAAATCTCCTGATGCACGGAAGTAACATTCTTGGTCATAATATCTTTAACAGTAAGCGGTATATTGTCCATATATTTTATTTATATAATCCCATCTTTTTTGCGATAATTGACTTTTTATTTATTTTATGCTACTATATTTATAGATCTTATTTCATTACATCAAGGAGGTACCATGGAAAGAATAGCGGACAGAATAGCAGAAGCGATCTTTATCTCGATTCCCGGTTTTGTGATCGGGGTAGCCGCCGCACTGCTATGGGCTAGCCATTATCTCTGTCACTAGCCCGTTCGTTTCGCCGTCCCATATATGACTCTGTGCATACGCACAGAGTCATTTCATTTCATAGAATTTTTCCTCCCAATCGCCTTTTTCGCCGCTTCCACAATATGATTCACGCCCATGCCAAAATGCTCTATCAATTCATTCGGCTCTCCGGATTCGCCAAAACGATTTTGCACGCCGATGAACTCGATCGGTACCGGATGATTTTTTGCAACTACTTCCGCCACCCCGGATCCCATGCCACCGTTTACTTGGTGCTCTTCAATGGTAACCATTGCACCGGCATCAATCGCTGCCGCAATGATTGTTACCTCGTCCATGGGCTTGACCGAAACATTGTTTACAAGCCGCACCTTGATTCCCTCGGATTCAAGCTGTGCCGCCGCAAGGAGAGCATTATGCGCCAACGATCCGCACACGATGAGACTTACATCAGGCATTGTTCCCGCGGGCTCTACCCAAAAAACTGTTGCCTTGCCAATTTCAAATGGTGTGTCGGAATTCGTAAGAATAGGAGTTTTTTCGCGCGCAAGGCGAATGTATACGGGTCCCTGCATCTTCGCCGCCGCAAGCGTTGCTTTCTCGGCTTCATTCATATCGCAAGGCACAAGCACTGTCATATTAGCAATAGGACGCATAATCGCAATGTCTTCAATCGCCTGGTGCGTTGCCCCGTCCGGTCCCACCGATACTCCCGCATGAGATCCTGCAATTTTTACATTTGCTTCATTATAACAAATCGTCGTACGAATCTGCTCCCAATTTCTTCCCGGGCTAAACATCGCATAGCTCGTAATAAAAGGAACTTTACCCATTGATGCCATACCGGATGCCACAGATGCCAAATTTTGCTCCGCCACTCCCATTTCCACAAACCGCTCGGGAAATTTTTCTTTAAACAAAATCACGCGGGTAGACTCCACAAGATCCGCGCACAGCGCCACCACATTAGGATCCGCCTCCCCTGCTTTCAGCAAACCAGTACCAAATCCCTCACGGATCGGTTTTTGCTCGACTTTGGTTTTATCCAATATATTTTCGGCGAATTGTATGGCGGGGTTGAGGGGCATAAAGATTGATATTAATTAAAAATTTTTAAACTAGAAAGCATATGTTCTAAAATTACATGCTGCTCTTCTAGTCCTATAAAACTAGGGCTATTTTTCAATTCTTCCCTATCGCTGAAAGAAAAATTTAAATCAAAATAGCCAGCAGTTTTTGAATCCTTGAAATGATATGAGTCGCTATTACTGTCTTTTAAAAACGTATTTTCTCCGATTATCACTGTGGATAACGTGTAGCCTCCCTCTTTAGCAAAATCTTGGGGTGAAGGGAATCCACCATTTCTTGTACGTTTAGGATCCATTACTCTTTCTGACGGAGGATTGATATAGAGAACAAAATTATACACGGGCATTATCTTTCCTTCTGTAGGAACGCCTATTTTTAAATTATAGATTTCTATACTTTCTGCTAAAGCTGTGGCTCCCGCGTCATGTCCACTCTTCAGCGAGAAATTTACCGGATACTTCACCTCAAACCCATACTTCTCATTACGATAGGTTTTCCAGTTAGCCATATCATCTTTGGAAGCGACCAGCGGGACATAAGGTGACACATCCGGCGATAAAGGTTTTTCTCCCTCGGAGAGCAAAGCTTGCCGCGTTTTATAGACAGGCGTTTCTTGAAGTGCATCAATCTCACTTACTGTCCTGATAAACATAACAATTACCAATGCAGTGACACTCAGTGCAAACGTGACAAAAATAAACATGCCGTGGCGTATAGTGGTCTTTGACAGACTCGCGTTCATCATAAATTTCTATTTCTATTACATTGTCCCCTTCTCTTCTTTGTGATAAATTGCTCCCAACTTCAGCCAAATCGCGATAAGAAGGAGAATAATTGCATCATTATACCACACGCGTGATTCAAAGCCGAATACAAACCCGCGATATTCCGCCCACCATCCTAGCAGAAACGTGCACACGCCCAAAGAACCAACAACCGCACTCAATTTTTTTAATGTATGGGATTTTTTTGTCATAAAACATTTTATTAATTAATAATTTTATTCACATAACACTATTAATTATTTTATTAGTTAATATCTTTTAATAACCGCTTGTATCTCGTGACTAAAAAACTTGTGAGCATTTGTAACTTGCCTTATCAAAAATTTGAAGGACAAGAGGGTTTTCAAAAGGGACACCATCGACAGTTGCCGTAAGCGTAGCAATACCTGTTGTTTGTGATGTCAAAATAAAAATTTGCGTGCCTGCGTTATCCGTTGACTCTCTTGTTCGAATAATCTTTTCTGCGATCATGCGGTCTGAATGAAGCTCAACTGTTTTTTCCGGAATTGAGTACCCAAATTCATCTTTTACGATAGCGGAGATATTAACCGCACAAACCCCGTCATTAATAATTTGTCCTCTAAGTCCTGTTTCACTATTGAATTGCCCTATAATCAATTCGGATTTTTGAGGCGAAAATTTCTGTAGCCCGCTCGTCACCTCTATAAAACTTCTCGCCTTGCCAACGCCTTTCACCTCAACCGTAAGCGCATATATCCCGGGCAATACCGTTACTTGAAATGATCCTTTTTTATCTTGCGCGTTGAAAGATCCTTTTTGAGTTCTAATCAAGCCATCCGATGACGCAGAACCATAGAGTGAATAATCGACACGGGAATTAACATCGTTTCCCGTAAATCTCCACACAAGATCAATACGTTCTCCGCGTTTTACTTTGATTTGATCAATCGGTTCAAGAAGCTCGAACGACGGCTCCGGAGAAGGAGAGGGTGTTGGAGATCTTGAAACAAACCATTTTGGCGCGCGTATCTTTTCTATGCGCAGTGTATCGGTTCCCTCCGGCTTGATTGAAAAAAATAGTTGCGGCATATTATCAACATACACGATATACTCCTTTTCCGTGCCCTCTAAGGCAAAAACAATTTTCTGATTTTCAGAGCTCAACGCAGTCACCATGCAACCGCCGGATGAAGGAAATAAAAATTGCCTGCTGATTGGAGTTCCAAAATCACCTTCTTCGTTAATAACTCTGCGTATATTCATAGATGCACACGCAGAGTTATTACTATGATTGGTTACCTTGAGTGTAATGACGAGCGCCGGCACTTTATCTCCTTGCGCATATTCCTTATCAGTGCCAGGTACTGCGACAATCTCACTTTCTGGCACAGAAAATGTTCCCAACGATATACCTGTTATTGTATATGTTAAAGATAATTCTTCCCACGTAACAGCAGATTCCAATGGAAAAACTGCTGACCTTGTGGCATCAACAGGAGGAGCAGTTGCCATCATGTGAGGAGGCGAAGAAACAAGCGGCGTTGGTTTGCTTTCATGAGAAAGCGGGGTTAATCTATTGGACACAAGATAACTGCTTATGAATACTGCAAGCACTACAAGAATAAGAACAGTGGCGGAAAATGTTTTGGATCGATGCATCATGAAATAATTGGTTATTGATGCTCGCTCTTAATTTTTCCTCCAAGCGTTCGCAACTGATTCAATGACTCCGTGATCTCCTCGGGTTTAAATGTCTTTGAGTGCCATGGAGAGGAAAACTCCATAAAGTCCACTCCTTTACCGGGAATCGTATGCGCAATAATCATAACGGGCTTTTCATAAATCGCATGTGCGGTTTCATATGCATTCACAATCTCATAAAAATCATGCCCATTGATTTCCAGCACATGCCAATTGAATGCTTCATATTTTGCGCGAAGGGATTCAAGCGGCATAATATCTTCCGTCATGCCGTCAATCTGAATATTATTGCGGTCAATCAGAGCAGTCAGATTATCGAGTTTAAGTTTTCCTGCAAGCATTGCCGCTTCCCATATCTGCCCGCAGTCTTGTTCTCCGTCAGACATAAGGCAATAGATATTTGACTTGCTTTTGTCCATGCGCGCGGCAATCGCTATGCCCACTGCCTGGCTCAATCCTGAACCCAAGGGTCCAGACGTACTTTCAAGTCCCGGAAGTACCGTGCGATGAGGATGTCCTTGAAGACGCGTGCCAAACTTCCGAAGTGTTTTAAGCTCCTCTACCGGAAAATATCCCGCGCGCGCCATTGTCGCATACAGCACCGGGCAAATATGCCCGTTAGATAAAATAACGCGATCTCGTTCCGGCCAATCAGGATTTTTCGGATCATGCTGGAGAATATGAAAATACAACGCGGTAAAAATATCCGCCATGCCAAGCGGTCCCCCGATATGTCCGGAACCTGCGGTTACGACCATATCAATACAATCCTGACGAATGATATTTGCCGTTTCTTCCAATAATTTTATTTTTTCTTCGTGTAAATGCGACATAAAATTATTTAAGCAATGCTGTCCTCAACGAAATAATAATTTCTTCGATCCGGGGCCACTGGGAAACAATGCGATTTTCTAAAAGACGAAACACAATATATACATCCTTGAGTTCTGAAATAAGATCCTCTCGCCCCACAAACACTTCTTTGATTTGATCTTCCAAATGCTTAAGATACTGCCCCGTATCTTCACGAAAAACCGTACGCTTGAGAAATGCGATAATAGTTTCGTATTCATCCTTATCAAGCCAAACGCCTCTACATGTTTTGCATACGTCTACTTTAATATCCGCATTATCGTATGAAATTTCATACAATGGTTCTTTGTCATTCGGACATAGCATGGTACTGTACCCTCCCATGAATTGTTTAGGATCAGAAAAAAGATCAACATCAAGCCATTGAAGGAATTCATCTTCCTTATCTTTGACATTGCGCAGCTCGCCGCTGTTAAACCACATGCCTCCGCAGCTAATACACGTATCAAGTTCAGTATCTTTATATATAAATTTTTTTAGCTCGTGTTTACAGTTTGGACATTCCATAGTTATGTGATTCGATTTATGAGACTTACTGCACAATATAATTTCCGTAGTGTTACTATGATTCTTTGCAACAGATCAATTAATTAATTTCAACTTGGAGCAAATACAACCTTTGAAAAAAATTGCTGCTTTTCGTTCTCAAAACAGCTAATGATCAGCGTATATATAGGGACTGTAACCAGCCCCGCCGCAGCTTCCTCCTGCCCATGAAGTTGGCGGCAATCCTAAGGCATATTCATAATAATGAAACTTCCAGCATTTTGCAGGGTATATATTGTTATCCGAAATATTTTCCAGCTGTGTTACTAAATCATAATCCTTGCCATTCGAGGAATAATATGCATAACTGCGACCACCCGTGACCCAAGGATCTGCAGAAATATTCAAAGGGTCAACAGGCATTTTAGCTATATAAGGAGCCAACATAGTTTCCAGTGCAGCCCACGACGCATTACCCGCTGGATAACTTTCCGCCCATGCAGCACTCCAAATAGGATAGTGAAGGTTTGCATCATTATAATTTTCAAGTGCGATCCTCAATTGCCTCAAATCTGCAAATCTTCTTGCATCCCGACTCCTCATTCGTGCCGTCTGGAGGCTTGCGATTATAGTAGTTGATAAAACTCCAATAATCGCGATAACTACAAGCAGTTCGATAAGCGTAAAACCGAAAGTATCTGCAGGCTTTAATCTTTTTTTAAAAATGTTTTTATTATGCATCTTAAAAAGTTCCCGGAATCCTCGTTTCCTCTTTATAAAGAGGTTTTGCCGACGGAGGCAAGCTCACATACACTATCCCCGCAATTAAAAATAATATAATCGCCAAACTGGCAAGGACTATGCGCGCATCTTTTTCGTTTTTTACCAGACCGCCTGAAATAGTTATTAAAGATTTAAAAATAAAATCACTCTTGTTTGCATTAAAAATAATATGAGAAGCAAGTATTTTTTGCTGTGACGCTTCGGTTCCCTGCTCGCTAGCTCTTTTTAAGATATCCATATTTAGATTATATTTAATCAATCTGCAAAGCGCGTATTGAATTTTTAATATCAGCGGAATCGAATATATAACTGCCCGCAACCAGCATATTCGCCCCCGCCTGAATAACTCGGCGAGCACTTTCGGGATTAACCCCTCCATCAACTTCTATTATACACCGAGGACACGATGCGCGTAAATGCGAGATTTTATCGACAATTTCAGGACTCATTTGTTGTCCCGAGGGTCCCGGATTTACTGCCAAAACTTGAATAAGATCAACCCGCTCTACCCATGGAACAAGCACGCCCCAAAGCGTATTCGGACGAATGGCAAGCCCGCATTCAATCCCCGCCTTCTTGCACTGGTCAATAATTACATCGATGCCCTTTGAAGCTTCCAAATGGACAATAACGCGTTTTACCGGTTCTATAAGCCACTGATCAATAATTTTTTCCGGCTCTTCTACCATTAAATGGACTTCTATAGATAATTTGGTGTCCAATAGAAACAAGTCTTTCGGATTGCGCCACGTGGGATGGGCGCTAAATATGCCATCCGTCACATCAAGATGACACCACGAAACATAGGGCTCAATCTTTTTGATCCGTTCTTGGACTTCTGCGAATGTTTGGACGTTGATTGAGGGGATGATTTCTGGCATAAGTATGAGACTGTAGAAAAATACCAAAAACTTGTCATTGCGAGGAGGATGCCGCCGAAGCAATCTCACATTCCGAGATAGAGATTGCTTCGCTTCGCTCGCAATGACATTGTTGTAGTTATTTTTCTACAGTCTCAAGTATACACAAGTGAACCGCATCAGATAAAATTTCTCTCTTCGATTTCCTCAATCTTTTCCAGTCTTCTCACATGACGATCCTCGCTTATAAATTCTGCGCTTAACCAGTCGGAGACAATATCATGCGCTTCTTTTTCTTTTACCCAGTCCGCGGCAAGAATGAGAACATTTGCATTTTCGTGCTGCCGCGATTGCACGGCAACATAGCGGTTATACCCCATAACCGCACGGATTCCTTTATATTTATCCGCCACAATATTCATGCCGTGTCCTGATCCGCACAAAAAAATACCTTTATGAAGACCCGGATTATCTATTATCTTCTCAAGCGCCGCTTTTGCAAAATCAACATAATCATCACTCTTGTCATATCGAAACGCGCCCATATCCTCTATCGGATTTTCCTGATCAATCATCAATGCCTTCTTAATACTTTCTTTAAGTTGAAACCCCCTGTGGTCTGCCGCGAGATAAATCATATATATATAATACCATGAAGCTCAAAAAAAAAGAAAGGATTGTTGTTCAATCCTTTCTTTTTTATTATTTGCCGACTTCAATCTCCTCTTGTATATTTCCCGCTATGAAACGCTAAGCCTTCTATGAGCTCCCGAAGATGCCCAACCTCATGGTTATAACAATACTCTTCGTAGGTCTGCCAGAGCGCATGGCTGGAAGAACCTATAGCGGTATATGCATATATGTAGGATCCTGTTTTGACAAATATCTTGCGCGTACTCGGCGTGAAAAAACAAGGTGATTCAAAATTTGCTTTTGCGTATTGTGTAACGCCAGCCCACTCTTGTTCAGGAACCCTGATTGTTGTTTTTTCAAGATCAATGCCCTGATTTTGTGCCCATTGGACATTATTATTGTGAGACGACATCATTGTGCACCCCACAAATGATAAAATGCAAAAACAAAATGCTAAATACCTCATCACTGTCTCCTTTTAGATTCAAAGACCTATGACAACCTATTGACTGACTGATTAAAGTCGTATTTAACTATACGATATAAATATATAAATGTCAAGTTCTTACGGTAACCTCACGCATGTCATTGCGAAGAACGTCCGCGACGAAGCAATCTCTACCTCAAAATGCAAGATTGCTTCGGCGGCATCCTCCTCGCAATGACAGAGCGTGTCCCCTTTGGGGATAGAGCGTATCCCTGTGGAGACAAGTATGTGAACTTGGTTTTTAGGAGCGTGAGGGGGGTTATCTTTGAGCATGCCACGTCTCTCATTACATCTCCTGGGTAATCATGCGCCTTGCGTTCATATTGATATTTTGGACAATACCAATACCCATAAGCAAGGTGACCAAACTGGAGCCGCCGTAGGAAGCAAACGGCAACGTGATGCCCGTAATAGGCAATACGCCCATATTCGCTCCCATATGAATAAAGCTCTGTGTAAAAATTGACGCCGCAAACCCGAGCGTATAGAGACGCGAAAAATTATCAGCACTTCGGCTGCCGATAGAAATAATACGCCATAGTATAATACTTAATAATCCAATAATGGCAATTACTCCGACAAATCCCCATTCTTCGGTAAATGTTGCAAATATAAAATCGGCTTCCGCTTCGGGCAAAAAATTAAGGTGGGATTGCGAACCATACCCAAGTCCTTTCCCCCACATCCTCCCCGATCCTACGGCAATCATAGATTGGATCATTTGATACCCGGCGCCCTTTGGATCCGCATAAGGATCAAGAAATGTCGTAATGCGGGCCTTTTGATATGGCTTTAATCCTGCATGCCATACGCCGTATGAAAGGAGGGAAAAAAGAACGAGAAGAATGGCAAGATGGCGCAGCTTCATGCCTGAAAATAAAACCACAGAAATCCAAATCGCCATCAATACAATACTCGATCCCAAATCCGGCTGTATGAGCACCAAAAACGTCGGGATTGCAACATACATACCCGATACCACCAAATGTTCAATGCGATAAATTTCAATATGGCGTTTGGAAAAAAATTTTGCAAGCAGTACAACAAGCGTAAGCTTGACCACCTCTACCGGTTGCAACGAAAAAAAACCCAAATTAATCCATGACTCAACGCCGCGTACTTTCAACCGCACCACAAAAAGCGCTAAAAGAACAACAATCGTAAGAAGATAAAAGATAAAAATAGCAATCCCTTGCGTCCGAAAAATCCGAAAATCAATAAAACTTACTCCGATAAGCATCAAAAAACCGACACCTGCCCAAATAATTTGACGATAAAAAAAAGGCGATCCTCCCACTCCTGCAAGACTAAAAAGAGAAATAAGACCCAATATCATCAATAACAAAACTGCTCCCATCAGGAGCCAGTCAAATTTTTTCAGATGTTCAATCAGGGAATGCATTAAGAAAGTTTATAGTTTATAGTGGCTAGTTTACAGAAAAAAACAAGTTCTCCTACTATCGACTAGCCACTATAAACTATAAACTGTCTCTACTGTGGTTTAAGAATCATGTCCGGATCGAAAATATTTACCCGAGATTGCACGTTAATAACACCAACCTCACCTCCAAACTCCTGCGGCCAAACCGACTTAATAACTTGGCGCGACTGCGAGAGAAAATTCTCCGCCATAATCTTGTTAACGCCGAGCAAATTGCCTTCTTTGTCCAAAACGGCGATCTGCACTTCCATTTTTGCAAAATCAAAAGCCGATTTATTAAACAGCGTTACATCCACCTCGCTTTGTTTTTTATCATGGTCTTTCACTACGCTATAATTTCTGCGCTCCGCGATTATGGTGGGGGCGAGATTGCGTTTATCTTGCCAATCGACATGAATAATACGAAATTCCGCACGATTTGCCGAGCGCGTAGTCTCAATATTTGGTTCTATGACAAGTGTCCGCTCCTGCGCATAGAGAAATGTTTTTCCCGTCCGCTTGGTTACCGGCCCAAACTGATCATAGAGGGTAAATTCATATTCAACATTTACGGAAGAGAGAAACTCATTTTGATTTTCAATTTCAGCCGCAACATCGTATGAATTTTCCCGCACCGGCACCGCACGCGCCCAAAATACTCTCATGGGCTTCGGATATTTTAATTCGCAGGAAATGCACGACCCGCCGCAGTCAATCCCCGTCTCATCCTGATTTTGCCTCGTATCAAAACACGACGACACGGGAATAGCCCCCTTAATGACAAAAAAACCAATCGCCATGATCGGCGCTATTACGATAACAAATACAAACAGCTGCCTGCGAGATCGCCATGAGAACATATTGATATTATAAGCCTTATCTTAGAAAAGAAACAAGCGGCTGTTTAAGCCGCTTGCGGTTTAATTTTTATATATCTTTTAATTGCAGCAGCTCTTCCACGCTCGTATCACAAGGTTCATCATCATCCTTGTCATCATCGAGATAGTTTTTATCAACGAAATAAATCGTATGCATTGAGCGTGTCTCTATGCCCATAATCTTTTTCAGCAGATAAAAGCAAAGGTTAAGAGACGAAGTGCATCCAAGAAAACCATTTAACGTATGCGTAAATTTGCTTTTTTCGGAATATCCATTCGCATCACAATGATACGCCTGAAGTAATTTGATACCGCCAATCTTCTTTTCTAAAACACAGACTGGAGCATATATCGGACCTGCCGGATCAAACATATCCGGTGAAAAGAATATCGCCATAACAACATCTGGAGTGAAAATACTAGCCTGCAGCACAGGCATATGCGTTTCGACTCTTAGTGTTTTTACCATAATATGATGTTGTTGTTGCGCCTCTTCGGTCATAGAAACATCATGCATATAAAGAACAGGGAACGCAGTGCCATTAACGATAACAGATGAGATCGTCATTTTTCTCTCCTTTATATTACCATCCTTCTATCACTCCATTATGGTGCGGAAAAATTTTATCTTTCTCACGAAACCGCTGTCGCAATGCCTCTGTTTTGCCCTGCAGAGAGTGCATAAGAGCCTTGATGGATTCTTCTGTAAAAGAATCCTGTTGCAAAAGTCCTTCACACGCCACAGCAAGATACTCTTCAAATGCCCTTCTTGTTTCTTCAATTAGATGCATGAAATTTTCCTTTTCATATTTTTGGGAAAGAGCATAAAGCTATTCTAGCTGAGCATGATTATACCATCAAAACTAACAAAAAACACCATTGCGTCTGGTATGCCGGCGTACCCTACTTTCCCGGGAACGCAAGGTCCCAAGTATCATCGGGTCTGCGCGCTTTCACTACTCTGTTCGGAATGGGAAGAGGTGGAGCACACGCAGACGAAACACCGGCAAACCGCACGCATGGTGCGTTTTAGTATTTTCCGCCGAAGGCGAATTGGCCTTTAGCGAATAAAATGGGCAGTTAAACAGGTCGAAAAAGAAACACAATGATGTTTGATTCTTACAGGTTCACCCTCTCAACCATCACCGCACCTCGCTCACTCCTGTTGCGATGAAGTTTAAACATTTCAATATTTAAACTCACAACGAACGAAGTGAGATGTGGTAGTGGTTGGGAGGGGAACGATTTATTAGTACCGCTCGGCTCAAACGCTTGCGCGCCTTACACCTGCGGCCTATCAACGTAGTCATCTTCTACGAATCTATGATACCTAATCTTGAGGCAAGTTTCGCGCTTAGATGCTTTCAGCGCTTATCTTAACCGAACATAGCTACCCAGCGTTGCTCCTGGCGGAACAGCTGGTAGACCAGAGGTTCGTTCATCCCGGTCCTCTCGTACTAGGGACGAGCCCTCTCAAGTATCGACGCCTGTGGTAGATAGGAGACCAACCTGTCTCACGACGGTTTGAACCCAGCTCACGTAACTTTTTAATCGGCGAACAGCCGAACCCTTGGGGCCTTCTCCAGTCCCAGGATAAGTTGAGCCGACATCGAGGTGCCGAACTCCGCCGTCGCTGTGGACGCTTGGGCGGAACTAGCCTGTTATCCCCGGGGTAGCTTTTGTCTGATGATCTTTGGCCTTATTCTAGTAAGAACCATCGGTTCACTAAGCTCTGCTTTCGCACCTGCGCGACATATCCGTCTTGCAGTCAAGCTGGCTTTTCCCTTTAC
>JGI1358J11329_10000868_pt1 | contig 25723 bp, 26 predicted proteins | sample Subgroupgradi54m_FD_11329 | JGI IMG/M metagenome (IMG submission 11329)
TTCGTCACCCAGCAGGGCGTTGGCTTTTATGTGGGTAACGATGATTTATGCAGTCTTCTGGCTCGATGGTTTTATAAGAAGGCCATGCAGAAAGGCCGCGAAGGCTGCGCCCCCTCAAGCGGCCCCCGCCTCAAAGACCTGTACCAGCTGGGGAACCACAACCATCCGAAGTTTAGGTAATTAATCCATGACGGTGGATTGCGAGATCTGAATCGCCGTGTTAAAATAACTCCGCTTTTTAAGTTTAAATTATGGAAATCACTTTTCACGGCCAATCGTGTTTTACGATCAAAGACCAAAAGGTTACGCTCGCGCTGGATCCTTATGAAAAAGGGCTTACCGCCTCGGCCGTTACGCTCAGCCATGCCGATTCTGATCACAAAATCGCCAAGCTCATCGAGGGCGAGCCCAAGGTGTTTGACTGGCCGGGCGAGTACGAAACGCTGGGCATCCATTTCCGCGGCATTCACTCGTTCCAGGATCCCAAAGAATCCAAAACCCAGCGCGAGAACACCATTTTTCACATCACGTTCAACGGCATCCGGCTTTGCCATCTGGGGAATCAGGGCCCCAAACTCACCCCTCAGCAGCTCGAGCAGGTGGGCGATGTCGACGTGCTGTTCGTTCCCGTGGGCGGCAAAGACGTCGCGGACGCCAAAAAAGCCAAAGAAATCGTGGAGCAAATTGAACCCCGCCTGGTGATCCCCATGCTGTATGACACTCCGGCCGCTTTCCTTTCCGCCATGGGAGCCAAAGCCACCGAGGCGATCGACACTTTTTCCTTCAAGAAAAGCGAATTGCCCGAAGACACCAGCAAAGTCGTCGTTTTGAACGTCGCTTAAAGCTTTTTTCATGTCGTCCTGTTCCACGCATTATCTGGACTACCGGTGCCACGCTTGCCAAAAGCTCCTTTTCAAGGGCGTATTGGTCGATAGCGAAGTTGAGGTGAAGTGCAAGCGCTGCAACGAGATGAATACGTTCCAGGGTCTGCCCGCCACGGAGGCCGTTTGCCTCAAGCTCGATTGTGCTGGTAGAATCAAAATTGCTGAAAAGTGCTGAAGCTCCCCGAAGCTCACCTTAATCCTTTGTGTGAGCTTTTTATGGCTTCTGTTCTGATGGTTTACGGCTCGACGGGCGGGAATACTGAAATGGCGGTGGATCACATCGCCGGTTTGTTGCGCGAACGAAGCCATTCGGTACATTTACAGCGGGCGGAACTGACCGTGCCGGATGATCTCCATTCCGCGGATGTTGTGGTGCTGGCCAGTCCCACCTACGGCCACGGCACCCTTCAGCCCGACATGGCTTTGCTGGTCGATGAGCTCAGGCATTTGGATCTGGGTGGCAAGCCCTGCGCGGTCATCGGTCTGGGAGATCCCAAATACGAACCCCAGTATCACATCGAATCCGCCAACACGCTCGAAAAACTCGTCCAATCCATGAATGGCCGCCTGCTTTTGCCTTCCCTCCGCATCAGCCGCTCTCCGGTTTTATTTTTGGACACCCTCATCCCGCACTGGGCCGGGCAATTGGCGTCGCTTTGTGGTGGCCCCGACAAGAATTGAACTTGTATCTAAGCCTTAGGAGTGCCTTATTCTATCCGTTGAACTACGGGGCCATGGTTTTACTATACGCGAAAAGGTTCTTTTTAAAAAGACTTGAACTTTTGTTTACATTGTGCTAGGCTAAGAGCTCAAGGTATTTTGAATCCCCTTGATTTTATGACTTATATGATATATCATGACTATGACTTATAAAGCCTATTACTATTTAAAGTCTAGCGGGCGAGCCCCCCTAGCGGAGTACCTGAAAGGGTTAAAAGAGAAACAAGCCGTCTCTGATATCATTTTTGCGATCGTACGCCTGAGAGAAGAAAAATGTCAGTTGCCGCCGCCTTTTATCAAGCACGTTTGGAAAAAAGTTTATGAATTACGCTTACAACATCAAAGGAGTCAATATCGGATTTTTTATTTTATTTATTTACAAGGCAAGGTTATCCTGCTTGATGGTTATACCAAAAAAACCAATAAAATCCCTCGACGAATCCTAAAAAGAGTTCAATGTTACTACTTCGATTATTTAACCAATCAATATGAAACAGAATTCAAAGAAAAAGAAGTTTCCCAAGGATCCGAATATTAAATATGTAGAGAGTCTTTGGGAAGATCCTGAATTCTTGCGGCTTTATAAAAAATCCCATTTTCGATTGGGTGTTGCTATTGAAATTGCCCGTCTGCGCCATGATAAGAAAATGAGTCAGAAAAAACTCGCGCAACTATTAGATACCAGTCAGGCAGTTATTTCCCGAATTGAACGGGGGCATGAAAATTTTTCTTTAGATCGATTGATGAAGATCGCGGAGGCTCTTGATGCTGAAGCCAAGGTTACTTTAGTCAAAAAGCTTACCTCGCCACGAAAGCGGTAGCGCCCAGCCACGCCAGGTCAAATACGGATTTCATGGATTGGGCGAAGTTCGTGCTTTCCACGAGTAGGCCGATGAGTTCGTCGGGATTGAGCGACATGACGGCGACTTTGTTGCCGTAAATCGCGATCTCATTCTGAAAATTGAATTCTTTCGGATTCACCATCAGGATTTCGAGCAAATTCGGGTCGTATTTGGCCGGATAGTAATCATCGATGATGTCGACGCCCTCCGAGGTGGTGGGGCAAATGTAACGGGTGCGTATTCCGTTCTTCACTTTTTTGTGGCAGAACTGGCGGAAGTAATCGGGAAAAAGTTCGATCAGGCCTTTGATACTCGTGTAGCCGAGCACTTCCCCTTTGGTGGTGAGCACGTCTTCAAAAATGGATTTAATGCCTTCCAGCCCCTCGTAAAACCGGATTTTTGGTTTGAAGGCCAGGGTGTTGGCGATCGAAAGCAGCTGCGGGATGAGTTCCTTGGTCCGCTCCATCCGCTCCTCCGCGATTTGGAGGAAGCGCTTGGGGTCTTCGGCAGTGAAGTGCAGCACTTTGCCTTTTTGGTACGAACTCACGAGGCCTTTTTCCACCAGGTTCTGGAGCGTGTGGTAGCAACTCGAGCGGTTCACGCCGGCCCGACGCGCGATGGAACTCACAAAAGATCCCCCGAGTTCCAGGATTGCCATGTACACTTTTGCCTCTTCCGGTGTTAGGCCCAAATTGGCCAGTTCTTTGTCTATTAGCATAAGGGTATTTAGTTGTTCCTTCTTCGCCTTCGGCTCATCAGGACAAGTGTTGTTGAGTTAATTCAACAGAAAATATCTTTTTATATGATTATGGCTTAATTATAACAAAAAATCGCTAAAAATCAAAGCCTAATTTGTTGAAAATAGTCGACACACGCTTGACTCGTGGCTTGCGTTCATGTAATTTGTTTGTTTGATGAAAACCTGCGTTCAATGCCAATCATTATTTGAGGTCAGCGACCAGGATCGCGCGTTTTACGACAAAGTTTCGCCGATCATCGCGGGGAAAAAATATCCGATTCCCGAGCCCACCCATTGCCCGGATTGCCGGCGGCAGCGGCGGTTCGCGTGGCGCAATGAACGGAGCCTGTACCATCGCAAATGCAATAAAACGGGCAAACAGCTTATTTCACTCTATCGTCCTGACGGGCCTTGCAAGGTTTACAGTTCCGAAGAATGGTGGAGCGACCGTTGGAACGCGCTGGAGTATGGCCGTGATTTTGATTTTAACCGGCCGTTTTTTGACCAATATGCCGAACTCCAGAAGGAGGTTCCCCATCTTCCCATCCAGGTTTGGAATTCCGAAAACAGCGATTACTGCAATTACGCCGGCAATGTGAAAAACTCCTATCTGATTTTTGGTTCCGTTTACTCGGAAGATTGTTATTATGGATCCCCTTATTACTCAAAAAATTGCGTCGACACTCTGGTGGTCCGCGAATGTGAGGAAAGTTATGAATGCACCGATTCCCGCAAGCTTTATGAGTGTTTTTATTGCCAGGATTGCCATGGCTCCAACGGCCTTATTTATTGTTATGACTGCCAGAATTGCAAGGATTGCATTGGGTCAGCCGGCCTTCGCGATAAGCAGTATTGCATTTTCAACAAACAATACTCCAAAAGCGACTACGAAAAGGCCAAGGCCAAATTGGATTTGTGCGACCCTCAAAACCGGTCCCATCTGGCGGCTGAACTGGAAAAAATGAAGCGGGTCATTCCGCATCGCTATATGCAAAGCAAACAAGTGGAAAACGCAACGGGAAACTATATTTACGAGTCGCGGAATGCTACGGACTGTTTTTATACCGATCGCTGTGAGGACGTGCGTTACTGCGTTCAGGTAGTTGATTTAAAAGATTGTTATGACGCCAATTACACGGAAGAAAATGAACTGTGTTATGAGTATTTGGGGGCTTATCAAAACAATCGCACGCTTTTTTCCAAGTTCTGCAACCAAACGCCCGGCGCTTTTTATTCGGACAGCTGTTTTTCATCCCAGAATTTGTTCGGTTGCATCGGCCTTCGGAGCAAGCAGTATTGCATCCTGAATAAACAATATACGAAGGCCGAGTACGAGGCGCTGGTGCCCCGCATCATCGGGCACATGACCAAGACGGGGGAGTGGGGTGAATTTTTCCCCATTTCAAAATCACCTTTCGCTTACAATGAAACGGTGGCGAGTGAGTATTTTCCTCTGAACAAAGAGATTGTGGAGGGAAACGGTTGGCAATGGTATGACGAGTTGGAGAAAAAATCGTACAAAGGGCCTGTTTTTAAAATCCCCCAAAATATTGATGAGGTGACGGATGACCTTGTGAAAGAAATTTTAATTTGCGAGGCCACGGGCAAACCTTACAAAATTATTCCGCAGGAACTCGCGTTTTACCGTCGGCATCATTTGCCCGTTCCCCGCCGCTCTCCCAATCAGCGTCACTTGGATCGCATGGCTTTGCGTAATCCTCAAAAGCTGTGGGATCGGGAGTGCGCCGACTGCGCTAAAAACATTCGGACCACCTACGCGCCTGACCGGCCCGAGAAGGTGTACTGTGAAGCGTGCTATCTAAAAACCGTCTACTGATGATCGCCTGTAAGCAATGTAAATCATCGTTTGAAGTCACCGCGTGGAACCACCACATCCTGGATCCGCTCGGGGTTCCGGAGCCCACGCTGTGCCCGCAGTGCCGGAGTGTGCGACGGATGACGTACCGGAATGACCGGACGTTTTACCATGCGAAGTCGGCGATGAGCGGCAAGCAGATGATTTCGATGTATCCGCCAGGGACGCCGTACACCGTTTACCTGCAGGCCGAATGGTACGACCGGAACAAGTGGGATCCGCTGAAATACGGGCGGGAATTTGATTTCTCTCGCCCGTTTTTTCCACAATTCCACGAACTCCAGCTCGCGGTGCCGCGGATGAACCTGGACATCATCAACTGCGAAAACAGCGATTACTGCAATTTTTGTGGCGATGATAAAAACTGCTACCTCGACATCGCGGGCGAGGGGAATGAAGACTGTTATTACAATCTGTTCGTGAAATATTCCAAAGACCTGATGGACTGCACGTTTGTGTACAACTCCAACCATTGCTACGAATCTATCAACTGCTACTTCTGCTACAACCTGTACTTTGGCCAGTACTGCACCAACACGTCCGACAGCATGTTCGTTTACGACCTGATTGGCTCTAAGAATTGTCTGTTCAGCTACAACCTGCGCAACAAGGAGTATCACATTTTCAATGAGCCGCATACCAAAGCAGAATACGAGAAAAAACGGGCGGAAATTTTCAACGGTTCGCATCGCACGCTCAGCAAGGCGCTGGAGATTTGGAAGAAACACCTCAAAGAAAAAGCCATTTTCCGAGGCAGTCATCAGGTGGCTTCCGAAAACTGCAGCGGCAATGACCTTAAAAACTGCAAGAACGTGCAATTTGGGTTCAACGCGGGCGATTCGGAAGATTGCCGGTATTTGTACGATGTGTTGGAGGCGAAAGACTGCATGGATTTGAATTATTCGCTCTACAAGCCCGAGCTTTCGGTCGAACTCATCAGTACGCTCAACATGACGCAGTCCGCCTTCAACATGGCCAGCCATTATTGCCATGACACTTTTTACTGCGACCAGAGCAATTACAGCAAGCATTCATTCGGCTCCAATGGGCTGTGGCATCACGAGTACTGCATTTTGAATAAGCAATACACGCCTGCGGATTATGCGGCGCTGAAGGCGCGGATCGTGGAGCACATGAAAAAAACCGGCGAATGGGGGCAATTTTTTCCGGCTTCCTCTAGTCCATTTGGGTACAACGAAACGGTGGCGCACGAGTATTTTCCGCTCGGCAAATCTGAGGCGCTGGCCGTGGGTTTTCGGTGGGCGGATGAAGTGGACGTGGATCAATACAAAGGGCCTAAGTCCGAGATTCCGGATAACATCGTCGATGTGACGGATGAATTCCGCAAGCAGGTTTTGATCTGCGAGGCCAGCGGAAAACCCTACAAAATAATTCCCCAGGAATTGCGGTTTTACCGTGATCATCATTTGCCCGTGCCGCATCGGTCGCCGCAGCAGCGGCATTTGGATCGGCTGGCCCTGCGCACGCCCCGACGGTTGTGGGAACGGCTGTGTAGTAAGTGTGGGGCCGTTATTCAAAATTCATACGCGCCGGAGCGGCCAGAAAAAATATATTGTGAAATATGTTATTTGAAAGAGATACACTAACCCCCTTAGGGTCAATATCAAAAATGCTAGCAAAAAGGTAGCAAAATTGATATTGAGCCCAAAGCCCCTATGCCCAACTGCAGCCAATGCCAATCATCGTTTGAAATTTTGCCGGAGGACCGGCGGTTTTATGAAAAGATGGCGCCCACCATCGGCGGGAAAACTTTTCCCCTTCTGGATCCGATTGATTGTCCGTATTGCCGGCAGATGAATCGGATGGTGTACCGCAATTTTCGCAGTCTTTACCATCGCAACTGTGATCTCACCGGAAAATCCATCATTGCGATGTACGATAAAGACGCTCCTTTCCCGGTTTATGATTATGACACGTGGCACAGCGATAAGTGGAATCCCATGAAATACGGTAGAGATTATGACTCGAGTCATCCTTTTTTGGAGCAATACAAAGCTTTTTCAGACACGGTGCCTCGTTACAACATCCACAACAACCAGTGCGAAAACTGCCGCTACTCCAATTTTTCCTTCGCGTCGAAAGATTGTTATTTGGTTTTTGGGTGTGTCATGAATGAGCGCTGTTACTTTGGTCATATCGTGTGGGAATCAGAGCAATGCTTCGATTGCCTTTACGCGTATCGTTGTAAGTATTGCTATGAATGCGTCGACTGCGTTGATTGTTATGAATTATTTTTCAGCCAGGAATGTGTGGCCTGTACCTCAAGTACTTTTTTGTATGATTGCCGCAATTGCAAAAACTGCTTTGGCTGTGTGGGGCTCAACAATAAACAGTATCACATCTTCAATCAGCCCTATTCCAAAGACGAATATGAAAAACGTATTGCTGAATTGCAATTTCTGTCGCCGCAAATTCAGACCGTGGTTCAGCAGCGCATGCAAGACTTGAAATTGAAACATGTCCATCCGCATTTTGTGGGATCGTACAACGAAAATGTCAGCGGAAATCATGTTTACTATTCAAAAAACGTCCATTATTCCTTTGATGCCAAGCAATGCGAGGACGCTAAGTATTTATACACGGCTAGCAACACCAAGGATTGTCATGACATCAGTTTTAACGGAGGGATTTCCTTGGAGCTGGCTTACAATTCCCTGACGCTTTTTAGCTGCCAGAACATCATCGTCAACCATGCCACTTCGAATTGCTTCAATGCCTATTATTCCGAATTTTGTTTTGATTGCGAGCATATTTTCGGGTGCAATGGGCTGAAGTATAAAAAATACTGTATTTTAAACAAGCAATACAGCCAGGAGGAATACGAACGCCTTATTCTGGAAATCATTGAAAGCATGGTAAAAGACGACACGTGGAGCCGATTTTTTCCCATTAGCCACAGCCCTTTCGCTTACAATGAATCGGTGGCGCAGGAATACCAGCCGCTCACTCAGGAACAATGTCTCGAAAAGGGACGGCGATGGAAAGAGGACTTGTCAGTTAAGTCTTACAAGGGGCCGCTTTACTCTATTCCGGAGCGCATCCAAGATGTTCAGGATGATATTTTAGAAGCCATTTTGATTTGTGAAGTGACGGGCAAGCCTTACAAATTGATTCCGCAGGAACTCCAATTTTACCGCGATCATCATCTCCCCATTCCGCGTGTGCACTCGGACGAGCGTCATCTGCGACGCATGCGCATGAGAAACCCACGCAAACTCTGGAATCGCGTCTGCGCGAAGTGTGAGAAACCGATTCAAACCACTTACTCGTCCGACCGACTGGAAACAGTAACTTGCGAAGCCTGTTATTTAAAAACGGTTTATTAAATGTCATTCCCACGAAAGTGGGAATCTAAGCTCAGATTCCCGCCTGCGCGGGAATGACACACGCATATGAAACAATGTAAACTCTGCAACACTGGCTTTCCGATTTTGCCTGAGGACAAGGCGTTCTACGCCATGATGCAGGTGCCGGAGCCCACGCTTTGTTACCTGTGCCGCATGCAGCGGCGGCTCTCATTCCGCAGTGAGCGGTTTTTGTACCATCGCAAGTGCGACCTTTCGGGCAAACAGATCATTTCCAGCTACTCCACTGATAAACCCTTTCCGGTTTATGGGGATGACGAGTGGTGGAGCGATAAATGGGATCCTCTGAGTTATGGGCGAGATTTTGATTTCGATCGCCCCTTTTTTGAACAATTTTTAGATCTCCGGAATCAGGTGCCTCGGCTGAATTTGATCCAGCAAAAGCCGATGGAAAATAGCGCGTACTGCCACACGGCCGGCAAATGCAAAAATTGCTACCTTTGTTTTTCGAGCAACGCGAATGAAGATTGCTACTTTTGCACGTGGATCAATTACTCCAAAAATTGCGTGGACTGCCTTTCCATCAACGTCTCCGAGCTTTGTTACGAATGCGTGGGCGTTCGCGATTGTTACAACCTCCAGTACAGCCGCGACTCGGTGAACTGCAAAAATTCGGCGTTCCTCCGCAATTGCAATGGCTGTACCGACTGTTTTGGCTGCACGAACCTCGTCAACAAGCAGTATTTTATTTTCAACAAGCCGCACACCAAAAAATCCTATGAGGCCTTCATGAGTCAGGTCGATTTGGGAAGCCATAAAGTCATCCAAAACATGAAAGCCAAGTTCCACGAAGTGGTTAGCGACCTGGTGGTGAAGTCATTTGAAGGGGTGAACAATCAAAATTCACTGGGCAATTACATTCGCAACAACAAAAACACTTTCACTTGTTTTGAGGTGGATCAATGCGAGGACGCGCGCTACAGCATGAACCTTTTTCGCGCCAAAAACAGTATGGACCACAGCTATTGGGGCGATGGAACGGAAAACGTGTATGAATGCCAGGCGGTGGGATACGGCAGTTCCAATATCCGATTTTCCAACCTTTGTACCATTTCGTCGTCCGACCTCACGTACTGCGACCACTGTTTCACGAGCCGCAATTCGTTTGGGTGTGTGGGGCTGAAGAAAAACGAGTATTGTATTTTGAATAAGCAGTACTCCAAGGGCGATTATGAAAAGCTTGTGCCTAAGATCATTGAACACATGCGTAAAACAGGGGAGTGGGGCGAGTTTTTCCCCGTCAGTCTTTCGCCTTATGGATACAATAAATCGTTGGCTTATGAGCAAATGCCGCTCGCCAAAGAACAGGTTTTGGCGCTGGGGTGGACTTGGTGCGATGACGATCGTGAAAAAAATTACAAAGGGCCGTTGGTCACGGTTCCCGACAACATTCGCGACGTTCAGGATGACATTTTGAGCGCTATTTTGATTTCCGAAAAGTCAGGGATCCCCTACAAGCTGGTCCCTCAGGAACTCAAATTCTACCGCGACCACGGTATTCCCATTCCGCGACTGACCCCCAATGAACGCCATTGGGAACGTCTCGGGCAGCGTAACAAGCGTGTGATGTTCGATCGGCAATGCGCCAAGTGCGAGCAGGCGGTTAAAACCACCTACGCTCCGGATAGGCCGGAAATCGTATACTGCGAGGAATGTTATCTGAAGACGGTTTATTGAAGTCACAGATTGTGACTTCAATAAAGTGGTATACTTTAGGCTATGGAAAAGCGAACGTGTTCAATCACCGGTCAGCCGTTTGAGCTCCACGAGCTGGAAGTCCGTTACGCGAATTCCCTGGGGCTGCCGTTGGCGACCACGTGCCCCGAGGAGCGGCTCCGGGCGCTGATGGCCACGCGGAATGAATGGAAACTCTACAAGCGGAAATGCGATTCCACGGGCGAGGAAATCCTGAGCGCGTATCATCCGGACACCCCCTTTAAAGTTTACAAAAACGCCGTGTGGTGGGGCGGGGGATGGGACGCCACTCAGTATGGCCGCGATTTTGATTTTAACCGGCCCTTTTTTGAGCAGTTCGCGGAACTTCAAAAAGTGGTGCCGCGCGACGGCACTTCGATTTTCAACTCCGAGAATTGCGAGTACAACAGCCACATCCGCGAATCCCGCAACTGCTACCTCAATTCGCTCATCGTCCGGTGTGAAAACGTGTACTACTCGTATTGGGTGGTGGACGACAAGGACGTGATGGATTCGATGTATACGAATCAGGGCACGCTTTGCTACGCGTGCGCGGACGTGAACAAAGCCTACAATTCGGTGATGCTGGAGGAATCCTCGAATTGCAGTGATTGTTATTTTTCATATCAACTCCGCGGGTGCGATCACTGTTTGTTTTCGAGTAATCTGGCGGATAAAAGTTATTATCTGTTCAATAAGCCGTGCACCAAAGAACAGTTTGAGGAGGTCAAAAACCGCCTGCTGAACGGCAGTTACGCTCGGTGGCAGGAGGCGGTGCAAAAATTTCAGGAAATGAAACTCCAGACGCCCCACCGATTCGCGCATAACCTGAACTGCGAAAATGTGCGCGGGGATCACCTGTACGGCTGTCGCAACTCCTTTGATTGTTTTGAGAGTTTTGAAGCGGAGGATTGCGTGAACGCCATCTCGCTCGCGGGTTCCAAGAACATTTACAACGCCTATTCCGCCGGCTGGGCGGCGTGCGAAGGCATTTACTATGGCGCCGTCATGCGCGGCTCCAAGGATTGCGCGTTTTGCACCTACACATGGTTTTCGAGCAACATGCGGTACTCGGATAGCTGCAACGCCTCCGACACCTGTTTTGGCTGCATCGGCCTGCATCACAAACGGTTTTGCATCCTGAACAAAGAGTACACCCAGGAGGAATATGAAAAATTGGCTCCGCGGATCATCACGCACATGCAAAAGACGGGCGAGTGGGGGCAGTTTTTTCCACCCGCTTTGTCACCTTTCGCCTACAACGAAACTGCCGCCCAGGATTTTTTCCCGATGACCCGGGAAGCGGCGGAGGCGCGCGGCTGGCGCTGGCGTGAACCCGATAAACGGGATTACCAGCCCGCCACGTTAAAAACCATTCCCGACAACATTCGGGAGGTAAGTGACGACATCACGAAGGAAATTCTGGCTTGCGGAGCTTGCGGTCGAAACTACAAAATCATTCCCCAGGAACTCGCGCTTTACCGGCAGATGAATTTGCCGATCCCCCGGTTTTGCCCCACCTGCCGCCATGAACAGCGCTTCGGCAAGCGGAATCCGTACCGATTTTTCAAACGCTCGTGCTCCCAATGCCAAAAGGAAGTCCAGTCGACGTACGCGCCGGATCGCACGGAGAAAGTTTATTGTGAGGCGTGTTATTTGAATGGGGTTGACTAGTGGATAAAAGTTTACTAAACTGTTGGCGTAGCATATCCAATAACCTTAGTTTTATGAGTGAATTTATGGTTCCCGCTGAACGGATTGAAAGTATTATTTATGTGATTCGGGGTCAACGAGTGATACTCGATGCCGATTTGGCTTTGATCTATGGGGTTGAAACGAAGGCCTTCAATCGGGCGATTGATCGCAACGTCGATCGTTTCCCTGAAGATTTCGCTTTTTACCTGACCAATGAAGAGTGGAAAGTTTTGAAGTGCCAAATTGGCACTTCAAACAAAGGTCGGGGTGGAAAACATAAACTTCCGCGTGTTTTCACGGAGCATGGCGCTTACGCAGCCGCTTTTATGCTACGCAGTGATCGAGCTAAAAAAATGAGCGTAGAAGTGGTTCGCGCTTTTGTCCACATGCGCAAAATCCTGGCGTCCAATGAGCAATTCGCCAGCGCACTCCATGAACTGCGATCCTTTGTCCTTAAAAAATTCAATAAAACAGATCAGGAATTTCAGCGCGTGTGGAAAGCGATTGAAAAATTATCCGCTCCGCCAGCCTCCAGCCAGGCCCGCATTGGCTTTTGTTTGGATTAAATCTATAATCCGTGCATGAAGTCATGCGCAGAATGTCGGCAGAATTTTGAGATCACCGAGGCTGATCGTAAAGTGCTGCAAAAATTCAACGCCCCGGAACCCCAGCTTTGCCCCGATTGCCGCATGCAGCGGCGGGTCGCCTTCCGGAATGAGACGAATTTTCACAAAGCCACCTGCGCGCTCACCGGCAAAGCCATCCTGACCAGTTATCCGGCCGGTCGCGGGTATAAGATCATGTCTTCGGAGGCCTGGTACTCCGATCAATGGGATCCGCTTGAATACGGCCGTGATTTCGACTTCAATCGGCCTTTTTTTGAACAGATGGGCGAGCTCATCAAGGCCGCGCCCCACATCAATCTGATGAACAACAAGTCGGAGAATTGCGATTATTGCAATTTTTGCCTCTACAGCCGGAATTGTTACCTGTGTACGCGCGTGGTCAATGCCGAGCATTGTTATTACACTTATTTGCCTCTGGATGCTCAACACTGCGTGGATTGCTATTACATTCGGAAAAGCCAACATTGTTACCAGGCGATTGATTGCAGTGAGTGCTACAACGTTACCTTTTCCCAGCGCCTGCAGACGTGCCGGAATGTGAGTTTTTCCATGGACTGCATCGGTTGTGAAGATTGTTTTGGCTGTGTGGGGCTCCGGCATAAAAAGAATCATTTTTTCAATCAGCCCTTAAGCCCCGAGGCTTATCGGGACGCGCTTCAGAAACTGGATCTGGGCTCCTCCGCCTTCACCCAAAAAATCCGGGAGCGGTTTTATCAGCAGGAAGTGCTGAAGCGGCCCCTCAAATACGCCGTGATCGAAAATTCGGAAAACGCCCATGGAAATTATATTTTTTCGAGCCGCAATATTACCAACAGCTTCGATGTGAGTGATTGTGAGGATGTGCGCCATTCCTGGGGCCTCATCACCTCTAAAGACATGATGGATGTTTATGCCAGTCATGACGCGGAAGAAGCTTACAACACGGTTTCCGTCACGGAATGCCGCTTGATCCGCACCTCGTACGCCACGTTCACGGGCTGTTACGATCTGGAATACTGTTTTGAGGTGGCGAATAACGTCAAAAATTGCTTCGGCTGTGTGGGTCTGAAGCACAAACAATTTTGCATTTTGAATAAGCAATATTCCGAGGTCGAGTATCACGCCCTCAGAGCCAAAATCATCGAGCACATGCGGGCAACGGGGGAGTACGGCGAGTATTTTCCACTCTCGCTCAGCCCCTTTGCCTACAACGAAACCGTGGCGCAGGAGTACTTCCCCCTGAGCCGACAGGACGTGGAGCGCAGCGGCTTTTTTTGGTTCGAGGAGGCCCGCGAAGCCAAGGCCAAGACGTACACTATTCCCGATCACATTCGCGAGGTGAAAGATGATATTCTGGAGGCCGTGCTCACGTGTTCCAAAACCGGCCGGCCCTACCGTCTGATTCCGCAGGAACTCAAATTTTACCGCGAACACAACCTTCCCATCCCCCGGCTTTGCCCGGCGGAACGGCACCTGGAGCGACTGCGCCTGCGGGGCCCTCGCAAACTCTGGGACCGGTCATGCCAAAAGTGCGCCGCCACTATCCAAACCATGTATGCCCCCGATCGGCCGGAACAAGTGGTTTGCGAGGCGTGTTATCTAAAGGAGGTCTATTAAAATTTGTAAGTCTGATCATCTTTTTCATCTACTTTGATGATCTGATTTTTCTGAGGAATTTTTTCAAAAATGATTCGAAATTTGCCAACCCTTACCCGATAATACTTGTCAAACCCCGTTAGCTTCTTAATGTCGAGATGCTCCAATTGGCCGCGCTCGATTAAATCGATGGCCGCCATCAGCAATAACCGTTCTTTCTTTCTCCGTTTTCTTAAAAATTTAAAGATTTTATCCATATTTTTTCTCAAATTCCTGCATGGCTTTCAATAATTTTTTAGCCGAAATACCCTTCTTTTTTCCACCTTCTGTAAAATCAGCAATGGTCTTCCACCCCGGCATATCCAGCGCTTCTTCCTCTTCTTCGAGGGGTTCCACTTTAAAAGCGGGTCTTGAATGCCGCATGACGAGGAAGCTTTCCCCCTGCGCCACGGCATCAGCAACGTTGGAGAGTGTTTCTCGGAATTCTTTAATACTTATAAGGGTACTCATAAGGGTAAATCAAAGTGTACGTTTAAATTGTATCTTAAGCGGTATCAAAAGTCAATCTTTTTTTAAGTAGTATAGCCACCAGGGCTTCTCCTAGAAATCCATAATAATATCCATGTAATACGTATCCGATTTCTCAAGCAATCGTCTCTTTAAAAGCATCAGGCTGTCAACATACCCACCGCCATGCTTACCGTTCTTAGAAACTTTTATGATTTCTGCATAATATATGCCGCCATCAGATCTCGCACCTGCATCGGCCTCCCCAAGAAAAGTCTGTCCGAGCGGTGCCTTAATTGTCGCATAACCATTATTGTTCGTAAGTACCGTTTCTCTTAAAACAAAAAATCGGCGGTCAGAGTTGTTAACAATATCATATCTCTGATCTATTCCATATACATCAACCGTTGTGTTTGATACCGGATTTCCATTTTTATCCTTTACGCGTAGAACTACTTTCCTCGTTAACAAAGAAAAAATCTGCGGCATTGTTAAATATCGAGAAAAACCTTGATTGATTATATATGCATTAAGGTCAGAAAATTTGTATTCAGACGCACCCCCGCCGGCCATTGGATCGGATCGCGCTGTCTCATTCAAATTATAGAGTCGGAGATCAAGCAGGGGAGGGGCAACTGTTAAATCATTAAAAGCAAGCTTATACCATTCGGGCATAGCTAATCCTAATGAGTGTCCCATTTCATGAAGAGTTGTTTGTAAATCAGATCTATATTCAATTTCCCATTCCGCTGCGGGTAGGCTTTGTTGATAATAAAATTTTCCGCGTAGCGGCGAACGATCTTCATCACCTCCAGTAACCGCTATGCTTCTGATTATTTTGCCATTTTTAACATAACTATCTGCAGTAGACAGCCTATTAGCCACAATAGGATCAATAGCGTAGATGAACAATAATCCTTGAGGCAGAATAGATGCTATATCTTTGCCCAGGAATTGTTCGGGATTATTTTTAATATTCTGCAAAAATAAATCTGCAGAACTTGCGCTATCTATTGGCAAATTGTAAGTAGTGTAATACACAGCTCTTAAGCGTACGTTTGTATTTTTTTTAAGCACAGTATTCGCATATTCAATAATTTCATCAGCTCCTTTTTGCCAGCTTGGATACTTATCTGCAAACTTTTTATTGACCATGAATACCACTTTTTCTTCCTGTATTCCTTCCGGTGGATGATACTTATTCAAGAAATTTAAAGCTTCTGTTTCATTCAGATTGGCCCCCTGCGGAAAGGGCAATCTTAATATTTCCGAATTGGAAGCAATTGGCTGAGTTGCCACATTTTGGAAATTGGAAGTATTACACTGCGCCGACATCCGCGTTCTTTGTAAAATTTTGTATATTTGTTTTTCTGAAGCTGGATCGGCGATGTTGAATAATGCTGAAAATTTTGCTTGTTGTTTTGTAAAATATATTCCATTCAAAAACTCATCGTTATTTGCTGGCCTCTTAGTTTGATACGCATAGGAACCTAAACCAAATATTTTTTTCTTGATTATTGTACTCCAGCCAGTTATTTCCGACTCCTTCCATTCCGTACCGCATTTTTCCAGCTGAATTTCTACCACAACCCCATTTTTTTAAATTTTTACTTTTTTATCTTCATGCCACCCCTGTAAGGTTTTTATACCATCTCCTTTTAACAAAACCACTTTATATGCATCTCCAATATTGAAAGTTCCCTCCAATGGATTTCCTCCCGCTAGATAGGCTTTTGTCTTGATTGGAGAAAATAAGACGAGAAAAATAAAAAAATATAAATAAAATATTTTTTTCATAAAATTTGTTAATTTTAGCTTAACAGAAAAGCGGGCATTCCTAAAGAGATGTTTGATTCAATTCCTCCGTCCGTTTGCGCGCGGCTTCAATGGCGTCCCAAAAGATTTCATCCCAATGATGGGTTTTTAAGTGGTTCAGTGCCGCTTCCGTAATGCCTTTTTTGGAGGTGACGGCCGCGCGCCATTCGCCCGCGCTTTTTTCGTTGGCTTCGAGGAGTTTGGCGCTGCCGATGAAGGTTTGCTCGGCCATTGCCAGGGCGTCATCGTCTTTAAATCCCATGGATTTGGCTTTTTCGGCCAACAGTTCACAGAGGTAAAAAAAGTAGGCGGGACCGGAGGCCGTCATGGCGCCCGCTCCTTTGATCCAATCCTCCTCCGGCATTTCAAGTTCTTTTCCAAGGGAAGCAAAAATCCTTTTGATGGTCTTTTTTTCTTCGGGCGACACTTCCGGGGAGGCCACCCAGGGCGTCATGCCCATTTTGATTTGAGTGCCTAAATTGGGAAGAGAACGGATCACCTTTTTGGCGCCGAGCTTCGTTTGCATTTTTTCAATCGTAATGCCCGCCATGATGGAGAGGACGATTTTGTTTTTGAACGGGGTTGTGAGGGAGGCCGCGAGCTCGTCGAAGGACTGGGGTTTCACCGCCACAATCACAATGTCCGCGAAGGCGATGGCCTCGTTGGCGTCCCCCGAGCAATGGAGCGGGGAAAACGCTCGCAGTTTTTCGGGACTCCGGTTGCACAAAAACAAATCCTTTTCCGGCATCACGGCTTTGAGCCCGCGGTAAACCGCGCCGCCCATATTGCCCGCGCCGATGATGGCAATTTTTGGGTTCATTCCTGGATGAAGAGGTAATTGTAGTGGATCAGTTCTTTTTTACCCTTTTTCCCCATGGTTTCCAAGGCTTTGGTCGCGTCGTACTGGGCGATGCCGTAGCCGATCACTTTTTTGGCTTCGCTGATGATTTTGAGGAGTTCCCCTTTTTGAAATTGCCCCTGAACCGCCGTGACGCCCACGGGCAGCAGGCTCACCGCTTTTTTGGGAGAACGCAGTAACATTTCCGCGCCGGCATTGACCGTGATCGTGCCCTGTTCCCTTCCTTCGGATTGGGCGATCCATTGTTTGATGCGGGAGGCTTTTTTTTCTTCGGGCTGAAACACGGTTCCAATGGGTTTTGATTCAAGGACATCGATGGCGCATCGCGGATTTTTTCCATTCACGATGTGCGTGGTGATGCCGAGTTTGGAACATTTTTCAGCTATGCGGACTTTGGTGAGCATGCCGCCCCGCCCGAACGAGGATTTTTCGGGAGTGATGTATTTTTCAACGTCTTTCAGGCGGCGGACGACCGGAACAAGAGCGCCCTCGGCCATCACGCCCTCCACCGTCGTGAGGATGAGAAGCGCATCGGCGCTGAGCATGGAAGCGATGAGCCCGGCGAGTTCGTCATTTTCCGTGAACATCAGCTCATCGATGCTCACCACGTCGTTTTCATTCACAATCGGGGTGATATTTTCCTTCAAAAGCGCCTCGAAGCAATTGCGCATGTTCAGATAATGTCCGCGGTCGCGAAAATCCTCTTTGGTGGCCAAGACCTGGGCGCACAGGAGTTGATGTCCGGAAAATAACGCCAGGTATTCATGCATCAGGGCGGGCTGTCCCACGGCGGCCAGGATTTGGCGTTTGGCGATGTCATTCAGTTTTGCGGGTAACGTGCACAGGCCCCGCCCGGCTCCCATGGCCCCGGAAGAAACCACCACGATTTCTACACCCCGTTTTTTGAGTGCGGCGATTTGGCTGATAACGGCTTTCATGACCGGTAAATCCAGCCGGCCATTTTCCTGCGTGATCACATTGGTGCCGATTTTGAGGACAATTTTTTGATAGCTCATTTTAAAGGGGGTGCATTCCCAGCCGTTTCAGCCCCGTGGTTTCCGGGAGGCCACACATCAAATTCATGTTTTGTACGCCCGCGTGCGCGCCGCCTTTGCCGATGCTGTCGAGGACGCTGAAGACGACGATCCGGTTCCGGACTTCATCAAAATCCAATCCGATGTGGCAAAAATTAGTCCCGGAAACGGCCGAGACCCATGGGTAAGGCCTGTATTGCCAGGAGGCGCCAACTTCCTTGGGCAGGTCAAAAATTTTGATGAAAGGTTCGTTTTTGTAGAAAGCGCGGTAGAGGGCTAAAAGTGCTTTGCGCGATGTTTTTTTGAGGGGGAAGGCGTGGCAGATGTCCAAAATCCCCCGGACGATGGGCACATAAACGGGAGTGAAATGAATCGAGACGGGTGTGCCCGCCAGCGCACCCAATTCCTGCTCCATTTCAAAGGTGTGGCGATGGCCCACCACGTTGTAAGGCACCAGGTTATTCCCGATTTCGGGGTGATGAAGCGCACGGTCGGTTTCCGCTCCGGCCCCGGCGGTACCGGAAAGCCCATCGATCACGATTTTTTCAGGGTCGATCAAATGGTTTTTGAGGAGCGGCGCCAGCCCCAGGATCGCGGCCGAGGAAAAACAGCCCGGATTGGCCACCACTTGAGCTTTTTTAATTTCTTTCCGATGGAGTTCCGGAATGCCGTAGGGGGCTTTGGCAATGAGATCGGGGGCAGTGTGTTTTTTGTCGTACACTTTTTCCCAAAGCTTTTGGTCTTTCAGCCGGAAATCCGCGCCCAAGTCGATCAGCTTGTGGCCGGTTTTGAGCAGTTTTTCCGCCATTTGCATGGGCAGGCCGGAAGGCAGGGCAAAAAAGACTACATCGCAGGGCGTGATTTTGTCGGGCGAAATGAGTTTTACCCCGCTGCCGTACAAATTGGGATGAAAAATGGCAATGTCATTGGGGGCGCGGCTGGTGGCCCACGCGAGCTTCACCTCCGGATGTTCCAGGAGGACTCGCAGGGCTTCCCCGCCCATGTATCCGGTGGCTCCAAGTATTCCAACTTTAATCATGGGTCGATTATACCGTATAATTGGCTTATGAAAAAATGCGTCCAGTGCCAACAGGGTTTTGAAATCGTCGATGCCGATCGGCGGTTTTTCAAAATGTTCGACGTGCCGGAGCCCACGTTTTGTTTTCCGTGCCGGCTGCAGCGGAAAATGGCGTTTTACAATCGGCGCAAGCTTTACAAGCGGAATGACATCAACGGCCAGCCGCTGGTTTCCATCTACTCGCCGGATAAGCCTGTTCAGGTCATTAAAACCCGTGACTGGTATGGCGACGGGTGGGATCCCATGCAGTACGGCCGTGACTTTGACTTCAGCCGGCCTTTTTTCCCGCAATTCCAGGAGCTGATGCACGCGGTTCCGCAAAACGCCCTGGCGCTTTTGGGCGACAACGAAAACAGCGATTACACCAACGACAACTACAAACTCAAAAATTGTTACATGGTGTTTGATGGAGAGCAAGCCGAGAGCACTTATTTTGGTGAAACGTTTGGCATTCTTAAGAATTGTATCGATTTTCTTTTTCTTATGTCTTCTGAGCGGTGCTATGAATGCACTGTTTGCATGAATTGTTATCAAATCCACTATTCCCGTTTTTGTCAGAATTGCTCGAATTCCTTGTTTTTAAAAGATTGTATTGGGTGCAAAAATTGTTTTGGATGCGCGAATCTAAGAAATAAGGAATACCATATTTTCAATGAACCGAAATCGAAGGCGGAATACGAGGCGTTTTTAGCCGCGTTCAATTCAGGCGATCGTCGGGTGGTGAATGAGATGCGCGACAAAGCCGAAGCTTTCTTTAAAACCCAACCCGTTAAAGCCGTTCGGGGCGTCCAGAACGAAAACGTGGTGGGCGACAACGTCAATAATTCCAAGAACGCTTATATGTGTTTTGACTGCAATGATCAGCGCGACTGCCGCTACATGACGGACTGCCTGATGGACGCGAAGGACAGCATGGACATCCATGTGTGGGGAGATGGCATGGAAGAATGCTACAATAGCGCGCTCATAGGGGGTGGGGGCATCCGTCATTCTATGGCCATATTTTACTCGGGCCTTGGCTCCAGCGACCTCTACTACTCGTATTGGTGCACGCGCAACTGCCAGAATCTTTTGGGCTGCGTGGGTCTGAAGCACAAACAGTTTTGCATTTTGAACAAACAGTACACCGAGCCCGAGTACCACGCTTTGTTTGCCAAAATCAAAGCTCATATGAAGTCCACCACCGCCACAGCGGGGTCTTCGACGGGTGAGTGGGGTCAATTTTTCCCTCCGGAAATGTCGTTTTTCGGCTACAACGAAACCCAAGGCCAGGATTACTTCCCCATGACGCGTGACGAGGTGTTGGCCCGCGGGTGGAAGTGGTGCGATTATGAACCCACAATCGAAGCGGAACGAACGATTCCGGCCAGTCGTCTGCCCGACAACATCAAAGACATCCCCGATGACGTGCTGAATTGGGCCATTGTTTGCGAAAAATCCGGCCAGCCTTTTAAAATCATTGCCCAGGAACTCAAATTTTACCGTGAGAACAAATTGCCGCTCCCGCGACGGCACCCCGACCAGCGGCATTGGGATCGATTGGCGCTCAAAGAACCGTTTAAACTTTTTGATCGCCCCTGCGCCAAATGCGGAGCAGTGATCAAAACCACCTACTCACCCGAGCGGCCGGAAATGGTATATTGTGAGATGTGTTATCAGAGAGTAATATATTGAATTCGTTCGAGAGCCTTTTCGTACACGTCTTCACGATGACCGATCATGAGAATCCGGATTTTTACCCCAGTCATTTTAAATATAATGCGATAATCTCCCACTCGTAAACTTCTATAATTTTTAAGAAGTTTTCGCAAAGGTTTTGAATAAAGATCGGGGTAGGTCGAAAGACGCCCTTCAATTCTTGATTTCACAAGGTCTTTAATAGTTTTGGGCAATCCTGGAATGTCCTTTTTCTGAACTAGAATGTGATATTCAACCGTATAATTCATGACCAGGCTTTTTCGTGAGAGACATACTTGGCGTTTTTAGTATCACGTTTCGCAGCCAGTTCAGCCCAAATTTCATCTTCATAAATTTCAAGGATTTCTTCCAGAAGCTCCTTGGCTTTTGTGGCTATCGGAACCTCATCCCTTTGAGCCAACGCTTTCAGCATGGCCAGGGGTTCCTTAGGAATGATGATGTTGATCCTTTTTTTAAGGGTAGGCATATTTTTGTTATTATTGATATTTCAAGTGTATCATAAGTGTATCACCTCGGTCAACAGAAAAAATGCTATCATTCACTTATGCCAACCTGTAAGCAATGCTCCACCGCTTTTGAAGTCACCGATTCGGATCGACAGTTTTACGCGCGCATGCAGGTGCCGGAACCAGAATTCTGTCCGAGTTGTCGCTATCAGCAGCGGCTGGTGTTCCGGAATGAACGGAATTTGTACATGCGGTCATGTAGCGCCACGGGCGAAAAGATCGTTTCTGTTTATTCAGAAGACAAAAGCCATCCCCCCGTTTATTCTCAGCGCTATTGGTGGTCGGATAACTGGGATCCTAAAGATTATGGACGCGATTTTGATTTCAGCCGGCCTTTTTTTGAACAATGGGCCGAACTTTACAATACCGTTCCTCAGTTAGCGCTAAATAACAGTAGCAGTGAGAATTCGGAATTCACGAACCAATGCGAGAAAAACAAAGACTGTTATCTTTTAACCTGCGCTAATTCCTGCGAAAGCTGTTTCCATGGCATGTGGATTCAAAGTTGCCGAAATGTCATGGATTGTTTGTACATCAGCAAAAGTGATTTTTGTTACCAAGTCGTGAACGGCGAACGGTGCAATCGGTGCACGTTTTCCCAGAATCTGGAGAGTTGTTCGGAATGTCATTTTTCTATCAACTGCATCGGGTGCTCCGATTGCGTCGGCTGTGTGAATTTACGGAATAAAAAATTTCATATTTTCAATCAGCCTTATTCGCCTGAGGAATATAAGAAGAAAGTGGGATCATTGAAGCTGAGTACTCATGCTGGCATCCAGACGCTTTTGAAGCGAATGCAGGATTTTAAACTTGAGTCGGTTAAAAAATATTACGAAGGCAGTAAAACAGAAAATTTTTCGGGAGATTATGTTTATGAGGTCAAAAACGCGTTCGATTGTTTCAACTGCCGGTACAGCGAAAACATCCAACATTGTCAGGATGCCTGGAGAGCCAGGAATTGTCATGATCTTACTGAGACCCTCCAGAATGATTTTTGTTATTCGGTGGAGGGCAGCGCCTATAACAACAATGCCCTCTTTTCTATGAAGATTAAGGAAACCTCCGACGCGGTTTATTGTTCTCACTGCCTTTTTTCAAACCATCTTTTTGGTTGTGTGGGCTTAAAAAATGCGAGGTATTGTGTTTTGAATAAACAGTACACACGTGAAGACTATGAAAATTTGGTTAATAAAATCATTGAACACATGCGGCAAACCGGTGAATGGGGTCGGTATTTTCCCTCCCGCTTTTCGCATTTTGGATACAATGAAACGGTGGCGCAGGAATATTTTCCGTTGAACCAGGAAGAGGCGATTGCAAAAGGATTTCAGTGGTCGAACTACAAAAAGCCCGCCCCTCAAGCTGATAAAATCATTCCTGCGCAACGCCTTCCTGAAAGTATTCGGGACGTCCCCGATGATGTCTTGAACTGGGCGCTTCTTTGTGAAGCCACTGAAAAACCCTTTAAAATTATCGCGCAGGAGCTCCAATTCTATCGACAAATGGACTTGCCATTGCCCCATCTGCATCCGGATGAACGCCACAAAAGAAGGATGACCTTAAGGAATCCTAGAAAGTTATTTGGAAAAAAATGCGATGAATGTGGCATGAGTATTCAGACGACCTATTCTCACGAGCGACCGGAGCGGGTGTATTGTGAAGGGTGCTACCAAAAAGCGGTTTACTGACCCTGCCCCAAGTCAAACCCGATGCGCGCTTGGGTGTAAGGAGGCGGCGCGGACAACTTATCAATAGTGGCCCAGACCCTTCTGAATTCCTGGTCGGTTTTGTGGGAATGCTTGAGGACGAACGATTTGAGTTCGGCCACCTCTTTTGCTAATTCTTTTTGACTGGTTAGGACTTGGCGGAATCGGATGAATGCGCGCACCACTTCTATGCTCACCAGAGTAGCACGCTCACTGCGCAAGATATTGGCCGCCATCACAGCTCCATGTTCCGTAAAAACATAAGGTCGATATTTGGTGTGTCGGCCGTGTTCAGCCCTTTGGTTTTCTTTTAAGATCACAAATTGTGATCTTAAGATTTTTGCTTCTTCCCAACTAAGATGGAACATAAAATCTTCGGGGAACTTTTTAATGTTGCGTTTGACCGCTTGTGCCAATGCTCTTGTTTCAACGCCATACAGAGCGGCCAGATCACGATCCAGCATCACCCGCTGGCCACGGACGATATAGATAATACCCGCAATCTGTTCAGAGGGAATTATTGATTTTTTCATAAAAAATTGAACTTACTTTCTAAGTTTCATACTAGTGAACTTATGTTCTAAAGTCAAGGCTAAAATTTTGTGGTATCTTTAATTCATGCCGTCTTGCAAACAATGCTCCACCGCTTTTGAAGTCACCGATTCGGATCGACAGTTTTACGCGCGCATGCAGGTGCCGGAGCCGACGGTGTGCCCGGATTGCCGACAGCAACGGCACTTGTGCCAAATCAATCAGGTCAATCTGCTCAAGCGTAAATGTGATGCCACGGGTGCGGACATTGTTTCCAATTACCCTCCGGAAAGCCCCTTCAAGGTGTACTCCCAGAAGCACTGGTTCTCGGATCAATTCGATGGCACAAAGTATGGCCGGGATTTTGACTTTGATCGGCCATTTTTCGAGCAGTATCAAGAGCTGGCCAAGGAGGTTCCCCGACCCTGCCTGTTCACGGATTTTTTGCGCGATGAAAACTCGGATTACACCAATTACGCCGGGCTGAATAAAAATTGCTACCTCATCATGGATTCCGATGAAAGTTGGGATTGCTATTACAGCTATAGCATCAATAGCTGCAAAAACACGATGGATTGCTACCGGGGGGATAAATTAGAATTGGGCTATGAAAACGTGGACTGCAAAGGGTGTTTTGGGTCAGCATTTCTCACGAATTCCGAAAACTGCTCCGATTCCTTTTTCCTTCGCAACTGCATCGGTTGCAAAAATTGCATCATGTGCTCGAACCTGCAGCACAAGGAATACCATGTGAACAACAAGCCGGTGAGTAAAGAAGAGTACGAAAAAATCAAAGCCTCGCTTTCAAGTTTCAAGGTGCTGGAGCATGCCAAGAAAAAATTCGATGAGTTCCGCCTAAAATTCCCCCAAAAGTACATGGTGGGGTTCCAGAATGAAAACTGCACGGGCAATTACCTGGTCAACTGCAAAAACGCGGTGGAATGTTACGATTCCCGATCGATTTGGGATGGAAAATACCTGACGCAGATTTTTATGCCCGTCAAAGATTGCATGGATTGTGACGAGGTGGGCAACAGCGAACTGATTTATAACAGCAACAATTTGGGTTATCATTGTTACTTTCTGCGCTTTTGCTTCCATTGCCTGGATGAAGTGCACCACTCCACGTACTGCAATTACTGTTTTCACTCCAAAAACCTGTTTGGCTGCATCGGGCTTAGGGGCAAGCAATATTGCATTCTGAATAAGCAGTACAGCAAGGAAGAATACGAGGCGCTGGTGTCCAAAATTGTTGCGCATATGACCAAAACAGGGGAGTGGGGCGAGTTTTTTCCGGCTTCCACTTCCGCGTTCCCCTACAACCTCACGTTGGCTCAGGATTATTACCCTTTGAGCCGCGAGGAAGCTTTGGCACAAGGCTATAGCTGGCGCGACGAAGACAGGCGGGATTATCAGGTTGCGACGACTAAACTTCCGGACGATATCAAAGGGGTTCCGGATACGCTTCCCAACGAAACACTGGTTTGCGGGGAGTGCGGCAAGAATTATAAAATCATTCCCCAGGAATTGGCTCTGTATCGAAAGCTGAACTTGCCGGTGGCCCGCCGGTGTTTTTTGTGCCGTCATCGTTCACGCATGAAGAGCCGGAATCCGCGCAAGCTTTACGACCGAAAATGTGGCCAATGCAAGACGACAATCCAAACCACTTACGCTCCCGAGCGGCCGGAGATTGTGTATTGTGAAAAATGCTACCAGGAATCGATGGTTTAACTGCCCATGTCATTCTGAGCGCTAGCGAAGAATCTCCCCCATTACTTCATTCGAATGAGTAATCAAGTAGATTCTTCGTCGCTAAGCTCCTCAGAATGACACGGGTGATGCTTTTTGATATTATACAAGCCATGAAACTCCATTACCTCCACGTCATCGTCCCGCAGGGGGAGCAGGCGAATCCCAAAAAAGAGAATCTGTTTGAGCAGATGCTGGTGAA
>JGI1358J11329_10000882_pt1 | contig 25537 bp, 24 predicted proteins | sample Subgroupgradi54m_FD_11329 | JGI IMG/M metagenome (IMG submission 11329)
ATGATCAAGCGAGATGAATGGAAGTATCCAAGACTTCAAACATCACGACGAAAATGGAGAGATCAACATTATTTGGCTGCTTAACCGAGTGCCATTACATTGCCATTGGAAGATCCGGCCGGTCTTCTTCCGCAAATACGCCAATCTTGATGGGCTGATTTCCTTGTGGATAGAGAATCGTTAGGTCGGCCACTGAGCATTGATCATTTAGACACGTAATCGTCACATTGTCGCCGCCGCCCGTCTCAAGAATGTTCCAGTGAATCATTTTGATCTTGTCGCCGTCTTTCGCAATGCTTTGTCGTGCGTCCACACGCATATGCCGCACACGGTCCATCCCGGTCTTCCGGTTGTATCCCTCCCATGTACGGGCAATAACCTGTTCAGTATCATTCACAATTTCCAAGGGTTCCTTAAAACCGAACTCGTCATCCTTCGGAGTAATGTCTTTGAGTGTCACAAGCGGCAGAATGTTTTTCGTATCATTAATCATCTTCACATACGCATCGAGGCGTGCAAAATCTATCTCATAAGCAGAGAGCGGTTTATGGACCGTCGGGTGGGCCTTGCCATTCGTTATAAATTCCCCTTCGGGAGCATCCTTCATCGCATAAGCAAGTGCAGCCCGATAAGTAGGGACATATTGTCCAAGCGCAATAATACGCCGCTGCATCTCCGGAGAGAGTTGTGCGAAGACACGGAAAAAGGTGTCCTGAAAAACTCCTATGGCATTGTATCGGCCTTCTCCTGCACCGATCACGGGATTCACATCTGCAACGTAGCGGCTGAAGGCCGGGAGGCCCCATGAGCCTTCACTTCCAAAACTCGGGCTTTGCGAATTCCAGTATTGATACGCGTTCCCGCGAACGCCTCTTGCAAATTGTTCGAGTGAGAGCATCATGGGCGTCCCGTCAAGAGATCGGGTATAGGAAGCAGTCCGCGGTGTGCCGACAGGCCCGATAAATTGAATTCCGAAGTCATTGGCATTGAAGCTTCCACCCGAACCTCCCGGATATGTTCCGAAGATGGATCTGTTTGCTGGATATTTCTGAAAGTTTTCAAGAGTATCGCATATAGATGAAGGAGAAGTTCCACAGCTACTCGCTAAATCTTTAAGATTAATAGCACCACCCCCCGGGGCGAAAGGAGCATTACTCCCCCAGTAGAAAGCCTTGATCGGGGCGTTGGCGTCAGGAATGACTGTGTCCCTGTCAGCGGAGGTTGGCGGCAAAATGGTAAGCTCAAGATCTGTATGTACTATTGCATCTCCGCTCTCCGCGTAGACCCGGATCTTGTGCACCCCAACGTGCTTGGATGACGAGAGAAAGTAGAAATCGCCAATGCCCCAATTATCGAATGTCGCGTTTTCCGGAATTCCCTTCGTCCCATCAGGCTGCGTCCAGTCAATGGTGTACGTAATCCCCCGTGCAGTGGGATCAGCATCTCCAGTGCGACTCGCTAAAAAAACCAGTGACACTGCATATCTTCCTGGGTTGTAAGCGCCACTGGCTGCGACGCCAGGAAAATTTGTTCCCACGCGGTGCGAGAGTTTTCCATCCACTAAACCCGTTATCTTAGGAAAAATCTCAAGCGTAATAACCGGCTTCGTCGGCGGCTCAATTTGATTTGCAGTCTTAAACGTGAAATCACCTGTTGTGGTTAAATTGCCGGCTACATCACGGCTCTTCACCCGGAAATGATAAGTGGTTGCGGCAGCCAAAGCGTTCAGCTGCATTGAATGAGCTGTTACCATGCTTGTATTAAGTAAGATCACGCTTCCATAAGCGGTCGTTGTTCCAAATTCAACCTGAGAGTCAGATACTTCGTTTGTGGTCCAAGTAATCGTTGCTTTTTTGTCTGTAATATCGGATGGGTCATGATTGGAAATCACTGCCGGTGTCGTGTCCAGTGTCGTTTTAATTACAATGCTGTATGGTTTTCCAAGTTTTCCAGTGTCGGTCAGGACCAAATCGTAAACACCGTCACCTTTGTCTAAGGCAAAAACTTTTGCACGCTCTTCACCATCAATTAAATAGTTCACGCTGAGGCTAGTTTGGTTCGTAAGCGCCGGAATGGTGTCCAACAACTTCATTCCAGAAGTCACCTTGTTAACTTTCAAATTAAGCGTCGCTTCATTTCCAGCCAGATCTTTCGCGTAAAGAACAAGAACATTTTCTCCTTCAATGGGCAGAGCGAACGTCTCGATCTTAGGGAGGCCGTCTACTGTGTAATCAATAGTAATGCTTGCATCTCCCGTATAAGTCGGCAGCGGATTGGTCAATTTGATCACCGGAGGAACCGTATCTAATGTAATTTGAGCTTCTAGTTTGGTTTCGTTCCCCGCTTCATCTTTTTCGGTAATGGGAATTTTATTTACTCCTTCAGAAAGGGTGACGTTTAACGTTTTGGCAATTCCGTCTACGGTATACGGAATCACAACCCCAGCTTTGTTGGTCAATGCCGGATAAACACCTAAGACAACAACGGGAGGTACCGTATCTAATTTGACAACGAGGTCTTTTATAGATTGATTACCGGCTTCATCTACTGCCTTGAGTGTAATGGTGTTAGATCCCTCGACTAAGTTAGAAGTTTGAGACATGGCTTTACCATCTACCGTATAATTGATGACTAAAGTGGGCACTTTAGTGATCGCCGGTACAGAGCTTGTAACGACAATTGCGGGTGCAACCGTATCTAAGGTCACTTTAAAATCAATTTTGCTGGTTCCGGCGTCGTTCGTTGCTTCAACAAAAAGATTATTCTCTCCTTCTGCTAAAGCAAAAATTTTGGACAGTTCCGATCCGCCGTCAACCATATATTTAACTTCCAATGAACTTTTGTTGGTTAAGGTTGGAACGGAGCTCGTTATTTGAATGACAGGAAGTTCTGAACGTTCATAGTTTACACTAAACGCATAAACGGTCTTGTTGCCTGCCTTATCGACGGCCTCAAGTTTGAGGTTATTTATTCCGAGTACGAGATCAAAATTTGCCGTTTTTTCTTCGGTGCTTATCATGCCATTGAATAGATCGGTCACCTTGTAAAGCACGATCAAAGAGGAATCTCTCACCATCTGAGGAATTGGATTCACCGGCTGAATAACAGGCGCTTTGGTATCGAGAATGACCACAATTTCTTTTTTGGTCTCGTTTCCGATTCGGTCGACCGCTGTCAGAACGACGGAGTTTGAACCTTCGGTTAAGTCAAAGCTTCGAGTCACCGTGGTGGCTGCCAACGTAAATGGCTCCTTGTAATCAATGTTGTAAGTAATGACAAGCACTGGGTTGTTCGTTGCTTCTGGTACTACGCTCACGACGTTAATGGATGGTGGTGTGGTATCCAGCTCAACTGAAAGCGCCATATTAGATTCATTGCCGGCTTCATCAACTGCCTTAAGAATGATTCCGTTAAGTCCTTCTTTTAGATTGAAGGTCTGAGACGTTCCTTTCCCATCGACGGCATAGTCAATGAGAAGAATGGGATTTTTGGTCAGCTTCGGGACACTGCTAACAAGTTTAATAGCCGGAGGTACCGTATCGAGAGTTACCGAGAAATCAATACGACTGCTGAGGCCTGAGATATTTTTCGCTTCAATGAAAAGTTTGTTTTCTCCTTCGGCTAAAGCAAAGTTCTTAACTTGCTCGGCTCCTCCATCCACCGTGTATTTAACATCAAGCAAAGGTTTATTGGTCAATTTTAGAACCGAGCTTGTGATTTTAACAACGGGAGGAGTCAATGGCGTTTCGGTAATTGGTTTGAGACTGACGATACCTAAATTAATTTGAATTTCCCATTTGGTTCCGTCTAAAGTAACTGTTTTTTCTGTCGGGAAATTAACGATTTGGGTTTCTTGTGTCGTGACTTTAGTGGTTGGGTTTGTAACCCAACGTGAAAATGAAAGGCCGTAGCCGAGATAAGTCGCAACTGATCTATTATAACCTGGGTAGCTGCCCGGAGGCGTCTCATATCTATAAATCTCACCGTAAGCGACTGTCCAAACTGAACCATTTGGGGTAGTTATTTGCTGCTGCGTTTTTATTTGAATGTCATTTTTTTCTGTCGACTGAATATCCGGAAGACTCTGAATCATATTGGCCATCTGAGGAGTGGTACTCCAGAGCTTTGGAGCCCACAAGCCCGAGGATTCTTTCAGGTACTGAATATTGTAAAGAAGAGTCCGAAGATAGATATCACTGTAATAAGAAATAGTCTTGGTTGGCACCACGGATTCAATTAATTTGTAGTCAGCGGCGCTTTTAATTTGGCTGAATGGAGCCGACAAGGTCTTGCTAGAATTAACCGAACCTTTAGATATTTGCTTTAAAGAACGGTCGTATTGGACATAAGAATCACTATAAAGCGCTTGCTCAGCGGAAAGATTCGCAGTTCCGTCACTATTCAGCTTAAAAACCGAATTCTTCTTTGCTGTCAAAGAAACCAGTAAATTTCCGGCTGAATCAAAACTATTATAATTCTTAGTGATCCAGGAGGCCAAGTAATTAACGCCGCTAGAAATATATTTTAATTCGGTGATGCTATAGGCCGAATCATTTTTGATGCCGGCTGTTGTTTGAACATAGGTGTAATCTGTTTTAGCACTCCATCCAATTCCTTTTACAATGGAGGTCTTAAGCAGTCCACCCTCACCCATGAAGTACGTGTAGGATTGTTTTCCGTTCATGGTATGAACCCAATCCCGAACGAATGAGATGAGCCTATTATTAGAATCAAACTGAAAAGTCCATTTTTCTGAGCTGACGTAGTAATAAATTGGCTTTATGTCCATCGTGACCGAATTAGTAGCGATATCTAATTTCCCTGTCCCAACCTGATTGTCCAAAGTCGCCGTCGCTTCATTATCTTTCACTACCACTTTCACATCTTGCCTTCCAGAAGCATCAGATGATCCGGAAGTGGTGAAGGAAACGGTAGCTGCACTTAAGGGACTAGGAGGTAAAGAAGAATCCGTTGGGATTTCGGAAGTGTCTGCTGTCATTTGCGTCTCGGAAATTGACTTAACGGGCTGTGTCAGAATTTGATTTTGAGTCGGAGCAGTTTCAGCAAAGGACACAGGCGGCATCAACCCCAACAACAAAATAAGAGCTGCGGAAGTGAGTCTATAAAATGTACTACGCAGAGTATTTTCTTTCAGCTTCATAGGAGGTTTAGTTATTAAAACCTTAACATATAAATTTAAAAAGTCAAATTTGAGTGCGTAATTTTCATGTAAGGTCCTTACATTTAATGGGTTAGAGCTAGGGAGCTTCATCGCTTTATTCTCCTTAAAGCTCCTGTTATCCCCAGAGAACGAATTGAAGACTTTGAAGTCCAAAATTGAACCGAATAATCACATCATTGCCATCGCGAAACCGTTCAAAAAACCTTTTTGCTCCCGTGTTTTCCATTTTTTCCTCTTCGGTTATGGATCATTTCTGATCCGGATTATGGTTTCAGTTGACAATAAAAAAGGCCGAGTATATTTGCCATTCGGCGATACGCCTATGGCTGATACTCGGCCTGATTACACAAATGATCACGCACTCACAACAAACACTGAGCGCACTGTGCTCTCGTCATTCGGCAACCTGCCTACCGTATCAGAACTCGGCCATCCCCGAATGTCTTTACGCTCGCGCTTAATACGCGGAGCACTTTTCGGGAAGAACTTGATGTTCTTCTCCGAAAATGTGTCGGGGATCCAGAATCTGGATTCCCGCTTAAAGCATGCGGGAATGACACTGTGATTTAGGCGCACGGCTTTGCGTCCGCATCTTTCGATGCGTTTGCCAACCTGATTACTGCTTCAGGATAAGTTGGCCGTTATCGGGCCAACTTTTTGTCGTGACTACTTGGCTTTCAAATTACTTCTGCGGTCCAACGACCACATCTGATATTGAATCTAACTGGCGATTTAAGGAAATGCAAGAGAGGGTAGGTTATTAAAGTCTTGAGAAAACGTAACCTCAGCAATTACAACTTTTTGGCGACTGCTTTATATTTCAGAATGCTGATGATTCGTGTTGTCCCGATTTCCAATGAAATTAAATGAATCTCGGGGCGGCACTGATTCTCATAGATTGTTCGTTGGAAATCAGTGCTGTCCCGAGATTTTCATTAATATATTTTTGGGACTATCCAAAGGTAATCTCGGGGCGGCGTGATTTGAACACGCGACCCCCCGCTCCCAAAGCGGGTGCTCTACCGCTGAGCCACGCCCCGATTAATTTCTTAATGTTCGTGGCATCTGTCCTGACTTCCCATTGACCTCAATCTTTCTGAATCAATGAAAGTCAGGGCTGAGCCACGCCCCGACGAAGGTTAGGATTATAGGGGTAGTTTGCCGGATTTGCAAATCTCGGCAAAAAAGTGGCCTGATGGCCGGATAATTCGCTTTTGAGTGGAGTAATCGACTTCGATCAATCCAAAGCGAGGACCAAAACCTTCTGCCCATTCATAGTTGTCCAGGAGCGACCAATAAAGATAACCGATCACATTCATGCCTTCGCGCAAGGCCCTCGAAAGCGCCGTTAAATGATCCCGAATAAATTGAATGCGCTGGGAATCATCGTTCGTACAAATACCGTTTTCCGAAACCAAAATGGGAAGCTTGTATTTCCATAAGTCTTTCACCAAGTGATATAAACCTTCCGGATAAATTTCCCAATTCAAGGAGTTAAACGTTCTTTTGTCCGGATGATGATGCACAGGACAAGCGTCGCCAAAAATATTCGGAATTCTGAAACCTTGCTTGTGCGAGATAAAATCACGAGTGTAATAATTAAGCCCGATAAAATCCAAAGTATTCATATGAGGCAAGCGAATCCGGAACAGGCCCGGATAAAAAATTCTTCCCTGAATCAAGGCCTTAATAAAAAGATGATTAAAAGCCGTGTCTCTAAGCCAGGTGGCCATTCTATCTTTCCAGGATTTTGGATTACAGGGCACAAAAATAGACATGTGTTTTGCAATTCCGACAAGGGGTGCTTTACGTCCCAGCGCGCGTGACAGTTCATGAATGGCCGCGTAAGCAAGGACGTGTCCTTTCAATAAATGAGAAATAACGAGATAGCTTTTGTCATAGGATTTTTCACCCGGCGGCCATTCTCCGAGCCAATAGGACTTGAATACATAGACTTCGGGTTCATTAATCGTCATCCAATAAGTCACATCCTGACCGATGGCTTCGACCACTTTTTTCACGTAGCGCGCAAAAAGATTGGGCGTTTTTGCAGAAGCCCACCCACCTTGTTTTGCAAGCCAAATCGGGAGCGTAAAATGATGAAGGGTGACAATCGGTTCCAAATGCTCCGCTCTCAAAGTCTGAATCACCGTTCGATAGTGTGCTAAGGCCTCAGGGTCAAAAAAGCCTTCTTTTGGCTCGATGCGGCTCCATTCAATCGAGAAACGGTGGGCTTTGTGATGAAGTGATCCAGCCAATCTAAAATCTTCGCGGAACAGATTCCAATGGTTGCAGGCCATTCCCGAACGTTCCCGGAGCAGACCCCGGACTTCCCAATCCCACCAGTCATTGTGGACATTGTTTCCCTCAACCTGGTGAGAGGAAGTGGCGGAACCCCATAAAAAACTTTCTGGAAAGCGAAATGAATTTGAAGTCATTGTCTCAAATGATTGTGTCATCCTGAGCAAAGCGAAGGATCTCGATTATGAGATTCTTCGGTCTTCGGCCTCAAGAATGACACGTGATGTTTGTTTACTCATTGAAACGGCATTTAAACGTGGATCTTCAGGAAGATATTCAATCTTGTACCGTGCAGAATCCAAAAAAATCCGTTTTGCCGGATCCTTGAGATGATACAAGAGGAAGCTGATCACGGCTGATTCCTGCTCGGAGTAGCGGGATTCCCGGGTCGTACTATAATTGAGCAAAAAATCGGCTCCAAATTTTCGAAATAGAGGCGATAAATATATTTTTTTAGCCCCGGGCTTAATTTGGTTTAACAAGTCATTGTCGACAAATTCATAAGCTGCCCGATCAAGCTGTTCATCCAGGCGATCGCCCACAAAAGCCTCGTTTAAAAACCTCGGCGAATCCATTCGGCCGGAAACCAAAGCCGTCAAAACTCGTTCGTCTCTAAATCCTTTTCTTAAGACCTCGTCCAGCAATTCCGACAAACTGAAATATTCATCGATTGCGCGAACTGTGCGAACGTCAAAAAAAGCCGGAATTTCATCCAAACGCCGGATTGGATATTCATTCAAAATCATCCGAAGAACACTGGCATTATACAAATTGATCCAGAAGGCAACTCGGTCTTCCCGGCTGAGTTCTGAAAATGAATCAAGAGGATAATGTTCCAATTGCTTCAGGTACTCATCCAGTTCGTTTCGATCGCGAACAAGTGCGTCATAATCAACCAAGCCTTGATGAACGTAATGTTTGAGAAGGTGGTCCCACCTGGAATGGTCAGGCAGACTTTGAGCAAACAAAGGAAATTGCGCTAAAAAAAAGAAAGCGAGGGAATAAGAAATGATTCGACTGCCAATCATGTCGGCAAATAAAGAAAGCCCGTAAACTAATTAAAACGGATTCCATTCTGTTTAAGGAAATCGACGTCGTCTGTGTTCAGTTTGAATTCCAATTTGGAGTGGTCATCCCGCCAGGTGACTGATTCTTCAACTTCATTTAAATAATCACCGTACATCTCTTCAAATTCCATCAGCTCTTCGGGACTCATCGGAATAAACGTAAAAAAACAAAGATTCAAATTAAATGACTTTTGATCAGTTTTCTGATCCATAAACTTTGAAATCTGATCCGCTCCTTGCGGATGGTTTTTTAAAATTTTCTTTAACAAAGTAAGTAATTTCCTAATGTCTCCGTCCATATCATGCGGATGGTTCATCCAAACCTCCTTACAGGGCCTATGCGCCAGTGCCAAAGGCGGAGATTTTGTCAATCTCCTGCGCTTTGGTACAGGCCGCGCCTATGCGCCAGTGCCAAAGGCGGAGATTTTGTCAATCTCCTGCGCTTTGGTATTTCTTTTTTGAAGCTGCCAATTCCAACGATTCCAAGTAAGCTTGAGCGCTCAACGCCGCTTCACAACCTTCCCCCGCCGCGGAAACCAGCTGTTTCACGGAACCTGCCCGGACTTCACCTGCCGCAAAAACGCCGGGGACAGAAGTTTCAAGCCGCTCATTCGTCTTCACGTAACCTTTTTCATCCAAGCTAACAAAATCCCGCAAAAATTGGGTTGCTGGATCATGACCAATGAAGATGAAAACACCGTCAGTCTTGAAATTTGCTTCTCGATTTGTTTTTAGATTTTTGAGTTTCACTGACTCCACTTTTTTTTCACCTTCAATACGACTGATAACGGTGTCCCAAACAAAACGAAATTTTGGATTTTCTTTGGCACGGTCTTGAAGAATGGGACTTGCTCTCAGTTTGTCTCTTCTGTGAACAATGCTCAATTGATTCACAAAACGAGTCAGAAAAATACCTTCCTGCATGGCAGAATCACCGCCGCCCACGACCATGATTTCTTTATTCTTGAAAAAAGCGCCGTCGCATGTCGCGCAATAAGATACGCCTCGTCCGGTGAGCTCCTTTTCTCCCGGAACATCCAGCGTCCGGAAGGAAGCGCCTGAGGCAATGATAATGGATTTTGCCGAGTGATTTGCCCTTGAAGCTTTGACCATAAATTCGCCGTTGACCTTGCTTAAAGAGTGTATTTCGTCGTATTGAATCTCTGTCCCATATTTTTTAGCTTGTTCTTCCATCCGCATGGATATTTCAGTTCCGGTAACTCCCTCCGGAAATCCGGGGTAATTTTCAACTATATCCGTGAGTGCAATTTGGCCGCCGGGAGTCAATTTTTCGAACAGGAGGGTCTTGAGGTTTGCGCGAGAGGTATAAATGGCAGCCGTTAATCCTGCACCACCACCGCCGATGATCACAACATCATAGGAAGTCATGGCAACCCTTTTAAAATTCGCTTACGCCAGCTTCGTTGAGGACTTCCTCATCCGCAAAAATGGGTGCCCCTGCCCGAAGCGCCAATGCGACACTGTCTGACGGCCGCGCATCTACTTTAATTTCAGCGGAACCGTTTTGAGCGATAACCAGTTTTGCGTAAAACGTATTATTTTCCAATTTATCAATTTGAATTTCTTTTAACTTGGCACCCAACTCTTCGATCGTTTTGAGCAGAAGGTCATGCGTTAAGGGTCGCGGCGGTTCAATCCCGCTTAATTTAAGTTTGATGGCATTGACTTCAGCAATTCCAATCACGACCGGTAAATAACGGTCTCCGTGCCGTTCTTTCAAAACAATAACTTGTTCGCTCCGATTTTCATCAATCTTAATTTTGCTTAAAACCAATTCAATCATTCGATTCAGATTCCGGTTCGGAAATAGGAGACTGGGAACCGGGTTCTTGAAAGATACTTGGATTTACAATCTTGGGCCGTCCAATGCGGGGCTTTCCTTTTAATTTGCTTTGCTCCATCAAATATTTTTGAGCCTGCCGGGCATTCATAATGGACCGCTCAACGGCCTCTTGATCCAAAAGAATTTTTTTCATTTCTTCTTCGCGAGCCCGAATTTCTTCTTCCAGCGCCTTTTGCTTATGAACTAATATTTTGAGCTGAGCTTCCTGCTCAGCCATCTCAGAAACCGCTTTCATTCTTTTTTGAATCAACTCCTGCTGCTCGAGCTGGACGACAGATTCGCGAATTTGTTTTTGTGCCTGCTCCAATTGCGCTGTTAATTGCTGATTACGCACCTTCACGCTTTCCAGTTCCTCGCTTTGATGGGAACGCAAAAATTCGTTCTCTTTAATGACTTTGAAATAGTTCGTGCTCCAATCATTGGCCTTGCGTTTCCATTCTTCAAGTTCAGCGCCTTGTTCATACAGCCGATTTTCAACTTCTCTTCTTATTTGCTCCGCTTCCTCTTTCAACTTGACAGAGTCAGATTGCATCTGATTGAGCATGCGCTTCAAATCTTCTATTTCGGCGCGCGCTTGAGAAAGAGATTTTTGAGTTTGAATAAGATCAGTTTGAAATTGTTTGGCTTCAGTTTGCGCCAACTTAACGGTATTTTGAACCCGTGTGTACTCACTGCGGTAATGATCGAGTTGAGTTTTTAATTCAGTAAATTGGAATTTAACTTCTTTTTCACTTAGCTGCTTTAAATTTTTTAAATTTAATTCCAGCTCGGAAATTTTGTTTAATAACACTTGGCTTTCACTTTTAGCGTGATTCATTGCTTCTTCGAAACGATCGCGCTCAAGCTTCAGCGCTTCTTCATTTTGATTGACTTGCTTGGATCCGGTTTCTCCAATAGATTCAGATGTTGATTTCGATTCCACTCGTTGAAGTTCGGATTGAAGCAGTTGATTTTCTTTTTGAAGATCAAGCGTCAAATCATTGAGCTCTTCTTCAATCCCTTTTGAGGTGGGAATATAAATTTCAGATTCATTCGTTTCGGTGTCGTCGCCAATCATGCGGCCAAGATCAGGCTGACCCGGCCAAATGGCGCGAAAACATTTTCGTTTGGTAAACGTATCGTTCGTGAGTGAACAATCAACATTGGATTGAGCAAAATAATCTTTGATTTTTTCCGCTAGATCGAGGGAAAGTTTGTCGAGTAGGACAATGGGGGTATTTTCGGTCAGGTCTTTGGCTTCATCAAGAGACAAATTAAACGCCTGAGACAGTTTATCGATCGCACGATTTTTTGAAAATTCATTGGTCGAACGATCTAAGATAACAGCCCAATCAGAACCCACAGAATATCTGGCTTTCTTTCCTAAAAGCATATGATTTAGAAGGTGACTCTACTTGAAATCGGATAAACGACGGGCATTTCCCAATATTCATTCATCAGAACTTTAATGAGACCTGCCAATGAAAAAATGCTGAACACCAGGTAAGCGAACCTAAAAACCACCTCGCCCACGACCGGTACGATGACCAGCATCGCTGCGGCCAGTTCCAAAATAAATAGGATCAATGCTTGACGCCCGTGAAATTGAGCAAATTTATTGTCCCTTCTCAGAAATAAAGGAATAAAACATAAAATGGAGATGTAACCTATGGCAGCAAAAAATTTCCCTTTTGCAATAACAGGATCGATTGTTTTGGGGCCGTCGGGATGTTGTCTCGCACTTGTATCCATCTAGCGCGGTTATTTTATCGTCCAGCTTAGGTCCAGTCAAGGAAGAAATCCAACGTTGCTTCGATTTTACAGGATAAACCCCGTTAGAGATCTATCTAACAAAAAGTTTCAATGGAGACAATTCTTTTCAAGACTTTTCCCATTAATCATTATGATGACGGGTTTTATCTCTAACGGGGTAAAATGCCCATGTAAAAATAGGTTTTCCACCTAAGAGATGTTCATCGATAATTCGCGCCAATTTTTCTTGAGTGACATGGTGATACCAAATTCCGTCCGGTTGAACCACCAGAATAGGGCCGCCCTGGCAGACGCCGAAACAATTCACTTGAGCGCGCCGAATCGACTTTTGATCCACGTTCAATTCCTTCAATTTGGATTTAAGCGTCTGATAAATCTCTTGCGACGTATCCGGCGCGCATCTCGGACCCGTACAGACAAAAATCTGACGTTCATAAGGTAAAAGCGGTGGTGGCTTTTCTTCCATACAACCTCCTTGAACCTGCTTTTTTGGAATGAGTATTCAGACACAAAATTTGGGCTGACTTTATCGAAGAAAATGTCAACACAGAAAGAGAAGCGGGATCAACGCGAAACGAAAATAGATATTTTAACGGCAGTTGCAATGATTCCAGAATTATCATCCGAATCGGTCCGCCATGAGAAACAATTCCAATTTTTTGATTCTTATGTTTCCTTAAACATTGTTTGAGAAATTGTTTGGCTCTTCGTTGAAGGGAGTGAATCGATTCACCTCCGGTGGGAGTTCGCCATTTGCCATTAGCCCAAGAAGTAAAGCTTTTGTCTTTTTCTGAAAGGAGCTGCTCCGCTGTTTTTCCTTCCCACGTTCCGAAATTGATCTCATTTAACCTTGAATCGACACAAGCTTTAAATCCTATTGTTGCAGAAATAATATTGCTTGATTGGCGGGCCCTCCTTAACGAAGAAGTGTAAAGGATATCAATATCTAAGGTTTTGATATATTGAGTAAGAGTCTGCATATTTCTTCTGCCTTCCGGCGACAGTAAAATATCTGAATGGCCTTGATACTTTTTTTCCCGAGACCAATTTGTCTCACCATGCCGAATCAAGATGAATTGAGTCATGCTCAGAGCTTTTGCCACCCGCTCTTTTCGTGGCCAAATTGAAATGCTTCAGGGTATAAAATTTCGGCCATAATTTCCAAAGACTCAACAAGCCGCGGGCCTGGACGATTAAAATACTGATTGCTTTCGGTGAGATAAACTTTTCCCTTTTGTACCGCCTTAAGCGCATTCCATTGCGGCTTCTCGGTAATTAAATGAACTTCCTTACGGCTGCGGTCCATGTCCCAGCCGCAGGGCATCATCACCACAAAATCAGGATTCGCTTGGATGACATCTCCCCATTGCACTTTGGGGGCATATTCTCCGGCCCGGCCAAACAAATCCCGAGCGTCTAACATATCGATCAGCTCCGGCATCCAATTTGCTGCCATCATGAGCGGCTCAAACCATTCGATACAGGCAACGGAAGGCCAAGATGAAACTTTTTTGGCTTTTTCTGAAATGGTTTTCATGCGTTCGGTGCATTTCCGAACTAATTGTTTTCCTATTTTTGGAACTCCCAAAGCTTCAGCTACTTTTTGAAACCCTTTCCACACATCTTCGAGGCCATCTGGTTTTAAGGTGACAATCTTTGGCTTGGAATTAATTAATTGGCAAACTGCTTGTTCCACATCTTCGAGACTGACGGCGCAAACATCGCAATGGTCCTGAGTGACAATGACATCCGGTTTTAGAATCTTAAGTTGATCTACGTCCACACGGTATACGGAAAGCGATTTGCTTACGAGTTCCTGTACTCGGCCGTGAATCTCAGTGCTTGTTCCTTTCGTGCTGAATTTCGGTTGGCAGCAAACCGGCAACTTTTCAACACCCTTCGGATAATCACATTCATGTGACCTGCCGACAAGCTGATCTTGGAATCCTAAAGCACAAATAATTTCTGTCGCGCTGGGAAGAAGAGAGACGATTCTCATGAGTCCTCCAATTCAAACGTAACGGGAATTTCAATACACGTAGCAATCAATTGGCCATCCTTAACCGCGGGGTGAAATTTCCAACTGCGCACCGTTTCCGTTGCAACATTATCGAGCATGCGGTGGCCTGATGATTCTATTACCTTGAAACGTTCTACGCTACCATCGGTCAAAATTTCAATCGCAATCACAAATCTGCCCTGCCAACCCTGTTTAATCGCCCATCGGGGATATAGGATTGGTTTTGGATCTGAGACAAGATAAGGCAGAACCATTCCTGAATAATTACCGCCGGTTGTAAAAATCGGACCTGCTTTCGCAATCAATTTACCGTTTTCCGTTACCGGTGCTTCAAAAGAAATAGACGAAAAATTCTGTTCGGATTTTGCCGCCTCTAGGGGTCCAATGGCTATTCGCTCTGCTGCCAGAGCAGATGGAATAAACGCGGTTAGAAAAATAAGAACCCAGTGCAGCGACCGTATTTTCATAAAGAGGTCGTATTTTTAAACGTGTATGAAAAATCCTGAACGGATTCATTCGCTTCAAGAGGGATCTCAACCTCTCCCAAGGTCTCATGCCAAAGATGGAGCATATGCTTTCCGGCGGGAATATTCTTCAACGCAAAAGTTCCCTCTGCGTCGGTCACCGCGTAAAAATCATGTGCTGCCTGAACCGCAAATGCATGCATCCAAGGATGCAGGCCGCAGCGGATCACATAAATTCCGGACTTTTCAAAATTTCTTTCCTCAGGTTTGGCCTTCGTATCCATATCCAGGCGGAAAAGCATATTGGCTGATTCAAAAGCACGAACATCATGAGCAAGTGGATCTGAATTCAAGACCTTAAGACGTGCTCCCTGCGGAATCAAAATAACATGAGGTTCGAAATTGCATCGTCTTTGGTCTAAGATTACGGATTGCCTCGCGAACGGTTTCGTCTCAAACTCTCCTTCCAGCCACAACACCACATTGGCCACACCGCCTCCGGAGGAAACGAGAAGAGACTTGGAAATTTGTTCTTCGTCACAACTGTCCTGAACTTTCTTCTTCACTTTTATAATCTGAACTATGGGGTAAGGAGACTCTATCTGAATGCGGCCTGAAACGTCCTGCGCAAACAATGTCGGTCCGTAATACGACATAATGAGCACTGCTACCAAAACAATTATTGCTCGTCTTGAACGTAAACCCATTCCACGACATCTCCTTCTTTTAATTTCTTTTTCTGCGGAGAAACTTTTTTGGAACCATTGACTGCACAAGTCCACCACCTGTTTTTTGCCGGATCTACCCGCACTCCGCCAATTTCCATAATTTCGCGAAACGAGCAACATGTTTTTCCGGAAAGAATCGGGAAAACCTGTGAGACCGCCTCTTTAGGAGTTGTGCCCTTTTCCACATAGATTTTTTCTGAGTGAGAAGGTTTTCCGGCAGGTCCAAAATCAACTTTGACTTCAATCTGGAATGGCTTGGGCTTTCGGCCTATGGCGTAAACGGAGCGCGAAAAACAAAACGCTAAAATCAACAAACCAACAAAGCCAAAGCCAAGCGAAAAACTGATTTTTTTGTTCATGAACTAATTTTTCATTTTAAGAGATTCTCTTTGAGACAATCAAGAATTTCAGGATCCGAACCAAAATGCAGATGCTGATAACTCGCAATGAGACGTTCCGAGACGAATCCTTCAGCGCGGTTTCCAATTCGGTAAACCGGCGCATATTTCCCTTCCCCATCCCAAATGGAATAATGAAATTCGTGGGACCTTAATTTTTTACCTGGATCAAACAGAAATGTTTTACTCGCCGTCTCGAGTTCTTTATATCCAAAATTCTGAAGTCGTTCTGTCATCCGGATTTTTCCCGGCACAAGGCCGGCGAGGGCATATTCACGACCCTGAGCATTACAGAAAAATTCGGCAAGGAACATCAGTCCACCGCACTCTGCATAAATTCGCCCCCTGTCACGATAGAAGCGCCTAACGCCTTCGATCATGGCCTGATTTGCGGAAAGGCGTTCGGCATAAAGCTCCGGAAATCCGCCTCCAAAATAAAGCAGGTCTAAATTCTCCGGAAGTTGCCGATCTTCTAACGGTGAAAAGAAACAAAGTTCTGCACCGGCTTCTCTCAGAAGATCAAAATTGTCTTCATAGTAAAAGGAAAAGGCTTCGTCACGAGCAACGCCAATTCGAAACGCTACCTTGCCGTCATTGCAAGGAGGCATAGCCAACGAAATGTCATCTCCAAATCGACGCGTTTTGTGGCGGATCGGGGGGCTAGATCCCCGATTGATACTTTCGGGGATGGATCTAAACTGATAGATTCCCGCTTTTCCGCCACAAAGATTGGCGAGACCTCGCCGTATTTCGGCGGGCGCGGGAATGACATGTTGGATTGCTTCGCTCTCTTCGCCGAATCGATCGTCCGGCACCGGAAGACCAAGCGGCCGTCCGCCGCTCGACCAACCGGCGGTCGCTCGCAATGACGAACAACGGAGAAAAGCTTCCCAATCTAAATGTTTCTCGAGCAGCGCTCCTGCCTGAGAAATTCTCTCGGCCGCAGACTTGTTTTCCACTGCGGTGATCAAACCCAAATGCCGCTCCGGAATTCCAATGCCCTTTTCCCGGGGAAGAAATCCCAGACAGGCCACGCCGGGTTTCGATTCTACAGCTCGTTTCAAATATTGGAAATGGCCGTCATGATTTACGAAATTGAAAATGACTCCGGATAAATGAACGTTTGGATCCAATTTTTGAAATCCAAGTACAATTGCAGCCGCGCTTCCGGCGAGTCCAGATCCATCCACAACCAAAATAACCGGAATTTCTAAAAGTTTTGCAATTTCCGCGCTCGATCCTTCACCTTCAGCATTTTTACCGTCAAAAAGTCCCATCATGCCTTCCACAAGCGCCAAATCCGCGTCCTGAGAATTTCGCGCAAAAGTTTGTTTTACCGTTTCCGGAGAAAGCAAAAACAGATCCAAGTTTCGGCATTTGCGCATGGAAGCCATGTGATGAAATCCGGGATCGATATAATCCGGGCCACCTTTAAACGGCTGGACGGTTAATCCTTTGCGCCGGGCCAAAGCCTCGAGCGCAAACATCACCGTCGTTTTGCCAACACCGGAATGAGTACCGGCAATCATACAGGCGTGAAACAAAGGATTCAGATCCGTCATGGCTTCTCCTGGAGCAGAGATGGAAGATTACTGCGGACTGCGGAAGGCTTTCCTTCCCAGGTTTCAAAGAAGACAAACTGCTCAAGAGGCTGGCGTTTTCCCCACGCAAGTCGTTCCAAATCTGGTTGGTCGGGAAAATGGGTCACATAACCCATGCATAAGTAAGCCACAATGGTGACATGAGCGGGAATATTAAAAATCCGGTGCAATGCTTGCCTTTCGATAATACTCACCCAGCCTACGCCAATATTTTCCGCACGAGCCGCAAGCCACAAATTTTGAATGGCGCAGCAGGTACTATAGACATCCGTTTCGGGCATGCTCCTGCGGCCAATGACCTGCGGACCAAAACGAGTCGGGTCGCTCGTAACGAGAAGATTAACCGGAGCCTCCAGAATTCCTTCGAGTTTAAAAGAAAGGTAGCGCTCTTTTTTTTCCGGCTCAAAAAGCTCCGCAGCTTTGGCACGTTCTTCCAAAAAAGCTGCTTTCACTTTTTTGCGAATATCTTGGTCTTCTACCACGATAAAATTCCAGGGCTGCATGAAACCGACCGAGCCGGCGTGGTGAGCGGCAATCAGAATACGTGCCAACGTTTCAGACGGAATTGGCTCCGGGGTAAACAGATTTCTGACATCGCGGCGTCCGTAGATGGTTTTATAAACAGCGCTTTTTTCTATTTCTGTGATCAAATCGTTCGGCATAATAATCCCAATCCATGCTTGAGTAAAAGAGCGCCAAAAAGACTGATCCAGGAAGCAACCATCATCAAATTTAAACTTGTCATCAGATCTTCCCGCTCAAAATCTTTCTTTCGGAATCCGAGAAACGGTTTCTCCACAAGACGTCCTTGGTACGTGCTCGGGCCGCCAAGCTTCAAACCCATCGCTCCTGCAAAAGTAGCTTCCGGAATCGCGCTGTTACCATAAGAAGTACTCATTCCGTCTTGCCATCCTGCAAAACTAGCTTCTTTCACGCGACGATTGAAAAAAAATGAGGCTAAGGCAATGACGTAATAAGAAATTCTCGCCGGTATCCAATTCCACAATTCATCTTGCTTGGCTGCGACGAAACCGAAATCACGGTATCTGTCGTTTAAATGGCCCATCATGGAATCCAAGGTGTTGACCGCTTTGTACACCAAAGCAAGCGGGGCGCCACCGATTGCGGCGTAGAATAAAGGCGCAATCATACCGTCGACTGTGCTTTCTGCAGTCGTTTCAACAGCAGCCCGAATAATATTTTTCTCATCAAGCTCCTGCGTGTCCCGCCCGACAATTCGAGCCAAATCCGTTCGTGCTTTCTGAATATCTCCCTTTACCAGATCCTGATAAATATGAATTCCTTCTTTCCGCAAATCTCGAATCGACAGTGAAGCGTAAATACCGTACAGGTTTGCTGCCCACCCAAACCAAAAATTAATCTTCTCAAGGAAAAAAATGAGAAGCCACACAACCAAAAAAACTGCCGCAGGAAATGAAACTGCCAAAATTCCGCCCGCCAGCTTTTCGCGGCGAACTTTTGAACGCAAAAAAGTCTCGGCCCGGTCAATCACTTTCCCCATCACTCTCACGGGGTGAAAGGAATAAACCGGATCTCCAATCAAAAGATCAAGCAAAAAGGCAATGGTCAGCGTAAACATTCAAAAATTGAAGCAGCAATTCGTTATCTTTTCGCGTCCGGAGCGCAAAGCGGTAATAAGACTCGTTTAATCCCAAAAAATTTTTAGCAGGTCTCACGAACAACTTCCTCCGACCCAAGAATTCAAATAAGGTTTGACCTCGCACATCGATCATGGGTATACGAATTAAGAAAAAATTGGCGAGACTCGGATAGACCTTAAAGCCGCTGCCGAGGGATTCTAAAACTTGATGAATCCAGCAAGACTCTTCCAGAAACCAGCTACGGCTTTTGGCTTGGAAAACTTTGTCTCGCAATGCTGCTATCGAAAGTTTTTCGGCGAGCCGGTTGACGGACCAAACTTCCGCGGCCTCTTTCATTCTTGCAATCAACTTGGACGGCCCAAGCGCAAACCCTGCACGGATGCCGGCCAAAGCAAAGAATTTCGTGAGCGACCTCACCACAATAAAATTGGATTCTTCTTTAATTTCATTGGCTACCGAAATTTCCGGAACCCAATCCGAAAAGGCCTCATCTATAATGACATAAACACCATGACGAGCTGCTTGCTCAAGCAATTCCAAAAGTTCTGCGCGGCCGAGCGCGGACCCTGTTGGATTATTGGGATGTCCAAGAATCAGCAAATCAATCGACGGAAGGGCTTCCGCAATTTCAGATAACTTAAAGTTAAAATCATCTTCTTCTCTGAGCGAGATCGAATGTACCTCTGCGCTTTGTTGCTTAAGAAGACGGCGGTATTCAGAAAAGCAAGGTTCGATGAGAAGAGCTCGTTTAGGCGCAAGCGCTCGGACGGCCAGGCCGAGTAAAGCCATGGATCCATTTCCGGCAATCACCTGTTCAGATTGCACCGAAAACTGCTTTGCAATCTCATGACACAATTCGGTCGAGGAAGGATCTGGATAACGGCTGAGTTCATTTACAGATTCTAAATAAAGCCGGCGAACCGAGTTGGAAATGCCGAGAGGATTGATATTGCTTGAGAAATCAATGACTTCGTTTTCCCTGAGCTTGAAATGCTCGGCAAAAGCTCGAAGATTTCCTCCGTGCTCTATTTGATTTTCTTTATATATAACGCACCCATAAGGTTGCCAAAAAAAAGATAAAGACTTCCGTTAATTCACTCGCAGCCCCAAGAAGATCTCCTGTCAGACCGCCCACCCGCTTTTTAAAGAAGAGGCCGAGTAAGAAAAGAAATGGAAGAAATCCGACCAGAAGAAAAAATCCGTTCTTGGGAGACCAAAAGAGGAACGGAATTAAAAACAAGCTGGCGCCCAGAACTTCACGAAGTCCTACTTTCTGAGCCACTTGTTCACTCATACCTCCTCCCAAACCCGCATAAGGTAAGGAAAAGCTTAAAAGCGCTTGGGCCCAGCGTGAAACTGTAACGGCCAGAAGAAAAATATAAGCGCGCTCGGGCAAAGTTTGAAGCAATTCAAATTTAGTCAGCATGAGCAAAGCAACTCCCAAAGCTCCCCAGGCGCCTACATGCGGATCCTTCATGATACGCAAAACGTCCAATTTATCTTTTCCTCCAAAAAAACCGTCGCAGAAATCTGTAAAGCCATCCACATGCAAACCGCCGCTGATAAAAATGGGGGCAATGAGCAAGATTAGAGTCGCGATGCGCAGCGGAAAAAATGATTCAGCAATCATAAAAATTCCGAGCGAAAGACCGCCGATTAAAAAGCCTGCTGCAGGAAAGAAAATCATCGAACGGGCCAAGGCATTTTCCGGTAAAAAATTCCGTGACGGAAGTTTGAAGATCGTTAAAAAACGAATGGCTTCAAAAAAATCGTCAAGCAAAGAGGTTTGACTCGAAACTTTCATGAGGAATGGTTTGTGGTTTGTTTATGGTTTGGAACTTCGGCTTCAGCAAACGTGGCTACTTCATTATAAATGCGAACTGCCGCTTCCAAAATGCTCATGGCCAAGGCCGCGCCGCTTGCCTCGCCAAGCCGCATCGAAAGATTCAAAATAGGTTGGACTTCGAGTAGTTCCAGAATCAAGCTGTGACCACGTTCCTCGGACTGATGGGCAAAGAAAAGATAATCTAAGACTTTCGGGTTGAGGCGAACGGCGGTAAGCGCCGCAGCAGAAACAATCCAGCCATCGATAACAACCGGGACTGAATATCTGGCGGCAGATAAAATAGCTCCCGTCATAGCCGCAATCTCATAACCACCGACACACTGCAAAATCTTAAGAGGGTCTGAAAAATATTTTCCGTGAAGCGCATGCGCGCGTTTTATCACTTCGATTTTATGCTGAAGCATGGCTTCACTTAATCCGGTTCCCCGGCCTGTCATGACTTCAACGGGCTGTCCCGTCAAAGCTGTGTTGACAGCACTTGCAGCAGTCGTATTGCCAATGCCCATTTCACCAAGGCCGATCAGTTTTACACCCTCTTTTTTGGCTTGCTGGACTAAATCCCAGCCGATCTGCAAGGCTTGTTCCAGTTCTTCGGCTGTCATCGCCGCTTCGCGCGTCATGTTTTTAGTGCCGCGGGCAATTTTTGCGTGAATGAGCCTTCTATCTGACTGAAAATCCCCATCGACCCCGACATCCACCACTTTGACCTGAGCTCGGATGTAACGAGCCAGAGCGCTAATGGTTGCCTTGTCATTTAAGAAATTAAGAACCATGGATTTGGTGACTTCGCGCGGATAAAGACTGACCTCTTCTTCGGTGACGCCATGATCTGCTGCAAAGATAAAAATTTGCTGTGGATGGATTGCAAGGTTTTCATTTTTTTGAATTGCCACAAGACGCTCCAAAAGACTTTCTAATAGACCCAAACTTCCTTCGGGCCGGGTTTGCTGCCTTAAATGCCGTCTGGCTTTTTCTTTCCAGGCCGGGTCTAAATTGGCGATGTTGTGTAATTCAGCAGTCCACTCGCGCATTGATGCTTCCTTTACCCCGTTAGAGGTAGGAAACGCCCGAGGCGTTTCCGTGTTGACCTCTCATATTTATAAATTTCAAATTTAATTTATTTTTACAAGGAAATATACGAATCATATTATTACATTACCTCTAACGGGGTTTCGCTCGCATTGGAATGCCTGAAACCATGAACACGACTTCATCGCTCATGTGAGCAATTCTTTGATTTAAATTTCCGAGCGCGTCAATATATCGCCGGCCCAGAGGATTATCGGGAATAAGACCAAGCCCTACTTCGTTGGTAACAAAAATCAAATCCGTTTTCTTTAACTCGACGATCTGAATCAACGATTTGATTTCGTTTTTGATTTCGTCTGGCATGTCGGCAAGACGAAAAAGCAGGTTGCTCACCCAAATCGTAAGACAGTCAACGAGAATAACGCCGCATTCTCTTTGGGCTTTTTCTATCGCTTGGGCAAGGTGTAGCGGCTCTTCAATCGTTACAAAATCTCCAGCGCGTTCTTCTTGGTGCTTTGCAATGCGGGATTGCATTTCGCAGTCCAGAGGTTCAGCTGTGGCGAGGAAATACTTTGGCCCGGGGATATTGCATTGACGTGCAAGCCCAAGCGCATACCGGCTTTTTCCGTTTCGAATACCGCCGGTAACAAGAGTGATCATGCTCAATGCTCGATTTCTTAATGCCTCGCTGTAAGACGCTGCAAATTCAAAACAACATTTAATTGCTTAAACCATTGAATGGCTTGAACGAGAATGAGTGTTAAAGGAACTGCTTTTAAAAAATGGATTCCGGCATACGGCAGAGCTGCCTTGTAACACGCAAGAAGTCCGGAGAAATTAAGCGCATAAAGACGTTCGTGATCGGCAACACATCCGCCCAGCACCCAAACGCCAAAATTGGATGCGAGTGCGTAAATAGCCACTCCAGCTGCAGCCGCAATGGCAACGCGCGGTAAAGAAATTGCGGAAGTCTCCTTCATCAACTTTTGAGTCATGAAAACAGTGGCAAAAAGACCGATCCCCATAAAAAAGTAGACGGCGGACACTTCGGTCATCAGCATTTTAATAAGCACCAAAAAAATCGGAAATCCGTAAGCCGCCAATCTTTTCTTAAAAAAGATCGCACCGACAATGGTTAAAGGGAGTATGGGCAACAAAAAATAATGCATCGTTTTCTCCTACGGTTAAAAGGTTAAAACTTCGCTTCTGATCCGATCACAAAGCGTGTTGACGGCATATCAAACCCATTGGCTTCATAAAAATGGTCGTTGGTTGCATTTTCAACCCGCCAGTAAATCTGCGCAAACTTGGTTACATCAAAAAATACAGCAAAGTCCAACCGGGAATATTCATCCAGTCTTACGGCCCCGGAATCTTCACGGCTGCCAACCCAAATCCAATCCGCTGTAACATGGAACCGTTGGTAATCATAAGTCAGCCCAAATTTACCCTGATGTCTCGGCACTCGCAGCAGCCGCTTTTCAGTCGATACATCGATCGCATGGGTATAAGTATAATTCGTATTAAAAAACAAGCCATCTAAAAGTTTAATCCTGTGCTCAAATTCCACTCCCTGACTCCGGGCGCGGCCAACATTGGTAGCCTTTGTCAGATTTAAGATCAAATTCTTGGTCCGGTTATCAAAGTACATAACTGAAAAACTACCTCTTCGGTCCCAATAAAATTGTTCAAGTCCCGCGTCCCAGTTCCAACTTGTTTCAGGCGAGAGGGTTGGAACTCCAAAATTAGGAAAAAAGAGTTGATTAAAGGTCGGAGCCCGAAAACCCCGTCCAAAACTACCTTTCAGCTTGGTCATCGTTTTTGCGATCCATAAACCGCTTGAAAAAAGCGGTGAGGCTTCAAGCCCGTAAAGTTCATGGTTGTCCAAGCGAATACCTCCAACGAGCGTCCAAACTTCCCATAAGGTCAGTTCATTTTGTGCAAACCAGCCGTGATTCTGGGCCAAGCGGTCATAGGTGCCGCTGCTTTTACTTTTCGTCGCGCCGTGCTCAAATTCATATCCGACTGTCAGTACGTCAAAATCTTGAATATAAAAATTGGATTGGTATTCCAAAGTATGCCGGTCTGAGTCGAGTTTGAATTTAGAAGCTTCAGGATCAGCTCCTGTCGCTCCTGGATTGCGGGGGTCAATCGAAAATTCGGCATTGTGAAAAAAGGAATACTGGAAATATTGTTCCCACCAATTGAATAAAGATACTGTGTATTTGGAATTCAGTACTTGCTGCCTGGATTTAGAAGAACGATTCGGGTCCGTTCTGAAACGTCCGCCGATCAGGCCGTCATCAATTCCAACCTGGGAATTGTAATAATGAAAGGCCACATCAAGATCTGAATTTTCAGTCACTTTCAATTTCGCGTGGCCGCGGCCCGTTGTGTTTTCATACGCATCGTTTTCGGCAAGCCCTTTCGTATCCATTCGGCCGGCGGTGCCCGAAAACGAAAAACGGTCCCACCCGCCCAAGAGTTCGCCTTCTTCGTAAAAAGTTTCATAAGTTCCGTATTCAAATCTTCCATTGCCGTGAAGGCCCCCCTTCACATCAGGTTTGGTAATAATATGGATCATTCCCCCGACCGCATCGGCACCGTAAAGAACGCTTTGTGTGCCGCGTATGATTTCGATGCGCTCAATATTGGCAGTCGTTAAGTGCTGCAAGGCTGCGAGCGATTGGTTGAGATTATTAATTTGAACGCCGTCTAATAAAACAAGAGTTGATTCCTTGTTGACGCCTCGAATCATAATATGCGCTTCCCTTCCGAATGTTCCGAGCTGGACGACCGTCACACCGGGAAGTCCCCGCAAGAGATCCAAGAGAAATACTTTTCCGCTTCTTTCAATTTCTTCCCGCGTAATCACGGTAACCGCACGCGTGGCTTTTTCAATGGGAATCAGACGCCGCGATGCCGAAACAACGGTCGTAACAGGAGGCTTTGCTTTTGCATTAGAATCGGGAGTCGCTGGCTTGTCTTGATCTATGGATGCGGCAAATGCAAACGGTTTTAGACAAATAAAAAAACAAATAAAACAAGATAAAACAGCAGAAAATTTCTTCATGTTCTCTCCTTTACCCAACGTAAAGTGACGCTTTCGAAGAAAGTGTCATCCTGAAGCGCGGTCGAAGGATCTTCCGCCAAAATAATCGGCGGATTCGCCGCGTCGTATGGAGGGAGATTTTTCGCTTCGCTCAGCCCCGACTCTCATTAAACTTTCCATTGAAAGTCGGGACAGAATGACATGAATTCTTCTAAGCGTTAAGTTAAGCTTAAGAGTGAGGTCTTCTGACTTGTGGCATACAGCAAATCTACTCGCGGTACCTTCCCATCCCGTTAGAAGTCGAGCCAATATGGACGTTAAGAAAAAGTAGATTTGGGAAATTAATAATCGACTTTTTACTTAATGTAAAAATGGTTCGACTTCTAACGGGACAGTGGCACAACAACCGCTTTCGTTCCACTTACAGCTGCGGGGCAGTTGCGGATTTTCACCGCCTTCCCTCGCTTCCTTAAGCATTTTGGTTAATGTCATCCCCGAATGTCTTAACGCTCGCGCTCAATGCAGGCGCCAATGCGCCAGTACTCATCGTGGCAACTTTGACGTTGCCTACGATTATGTGCGCGGAGCACTTCGCTGCGCGCCTTTGCGCG
>JGI1358J11329_10000885_pt1 | contig 25526 bp, 28 predicted proteins | sample Subgroupgradi54m_FD_11329 | JGI IMG/M metagenome (IMG submission 11329)
CAAATTGGATCTGGATGGATTCTGCATGTTCTGTTGAGCCTTCTGAAACTTTTTCGTAAGATGGATTTTCTCCGTCAGCTGACGGATTTCCTCCTGCATATCCTGAGACGACAGAGGTAACCCCCTTTAATCTTTTAAATATCGCTTCAGTACACCAAAAACATCCTCCTCCCAAAGTTGCAGTTTCCATAGAATTATTTTATCAAATTTATTATCTATTGACAGGGGTATCATTTAATGAAACACTAGAAATGTAGCCCGCCTAAGCTTGCTTTGCAGCTTTTCAGTCCGTCAGCTGACGGATTCATACACGCTGCAAAGAGCGCTTTAGCGGCGGGTGAAAAAGGAGGTGAAATGAAATGAGCGGAAAAATGAAGGAATGTTTTACTCCCCATGCAATGATGCACAATCTGATGGGAGTGGGTATAGGAATACTGCTTGTAGCTCTAATTCCAGCACTCAACAATCTATGGTTGGGAGTAGGACTGGTAGTGGTTGCTTTAGTTGTAGATTCTATGCGTAAAGCATAGCTTTGCAATTTTGTACTTATTTATTTTTTAACTTATTCATCTTTGAATAAGTGTATTTCTTCATCTTTATAAAGATTATTAAAGTTCTTAGTAATTTTGGCGAATGTGGTTCATTGCATAATTTAAATCTCCAAAGACTTTTTTTCGTGGGTTAAATATGTTTTGCGGATCAAAAATGTTTTTAGTTTTCTCAAAAAGAGCAATCATCTTTTCTCCATACATTTGCTTAAGATAGGGTGTACGGACAAGTCCATCATTGTGTTCTCCAGTAATTGAGCCGTGGTACTCTTTTACAAGAGTATAAATTTCTTGACTTAAAGCCGGAATAATATCTCTTTGTAGTTTGTCTGTGATATCCATAAGAGGAATAATGTGAAAATTTCCGTTCCCAACGTGTCCAGCAATAGTATAAATTAGACTTGGATATTTTGCCATTATGCTATTTAATTTAGGCAAAAACTCCTGCAAATATTTAGGATTAACAACAGTGTCGTCAATAAATGGAGCAGTGTGTTTGTCATGAATTTTTTCTCTCAAGAGATTAAAACTCTCTCGTCTAATAAGCCAATACTTTTTCTCTTTATCTTCAATTGCAATACGCATTTTTGGGTGCATTGGCTTCAATCTTTCTTTAAGTCTTATAATTTTTTGTTGTAATTCACCAAGATTATCTCCGGCAAAATCAATCTGTAAAATTAGTTTTGGCATTCCTCCAAAAAGAACTGTAAAAAACTCAGGTATAAAAGCAAACGCTGTTTTGATAATTCCTTTTGTTCCTAATAATTTTGCAAATTCAGGAAAAAAACGGAGTGCTAATTTCAAAGTATTATCGTCATATGACTCAAAGCTTTCCGGCTTAAATGGTAAAACATCATTTATAATTTCTCCCAAATGGGTTAGGTCGTGAAGGAAAATAACCATCATTTCATGATGTTTGCGAATAGGAACAAGTTGAATGTCTGCCTCAACAAGTAAGCCCAAGGTTCCCTGAGCTCCAACCCATAACTTTGTTAGATCAAAAATTCGTTTTTCTTTGTCCCACACATTCCATAAATAATATCCTGCAGAATTTTTTGAAACTTGCGGTTTTGCTTTTTCAATCTCATTATAATTTTCAGTTATTAATTTATACATTTTTCTATATATTTCTCCTTCAAAATCTTTCTGTTTCATTTTTTCATTAAGCTCTTCTTCCGAAAGAGGTTTAAATTCATATTCGTTTCCATCGGAAAGTACAACTTTTACTCTTTTTACATATTCTTCTGTTTTTCCATACTCAAGGGATTTCTCTCCTCCGGAGTTATTGTTTACAATTCCGCCCATTGCGCAAATCTCCCTAGATGCAGGATAAGATGGAAAAATAAGATTATGTTTTAGCGTTTCCTTTTCAAAATCTCTATAAAAAACACCCGGTTCTGTTGTTGCAATGTCGCGGTTTAGAGTCATATGATTGAAATATTTTTGAAAAGCAACAAGAATAGAATCATTTATAGATCCGCCGCTCATATCTGTTCCTGCAGATCTCCCAGTTAAAGAAAGAGAAGGATTATTTTTTTTGTTCTCGTTTACAAATTTCACAAGTAGCTTTAAATCTTCTGTATCTTTTGGGCTTACAACTACTTGAGGTTTTATTTCAAAAAGACTTGCGTCGTGACTATAGAAATTTAAAGTTTGTTCATCTGACAAAACATCACCTTTTATAATTTTTCTAAGTTTTTCGGGGAGGTTGTCGGTCATAATCTAGGGCTTTCTTTGGATGACTTTTTTAACAGCTTCTTTTATTGAGTCTTTTCCCATTTCATATTTTTCTATCAATTCTTTCGAAGAACCGGATTCTGCAAATGTGTTTTGAAGGCCAACAAATTCCATTGGAGTAGGAACAGTTTTGGCCAGAAATTCCGCAATTGCTCCTCCAAGCCCACCCATTACTTGATGGTCTTCAACAGTAACAAACGCTTTCGTACTCTTAGCATAAGAAAGTATAGTCTTTTCGTCCAAAGGTTTTATTGTTGAAACATTTGCGACTAATACTTTTATTCCCTCTTCGTCTAATTCTTTTGCAGTGAGAAGAGCATAGTAAAGCATGTATCCTGTTGCAAAAATAGTTGCGAGAGGATTGTGAGCGGTCCAGAAAGTTTGAATTTTGCCCATTTCAAAAGGTGTTTCAGTGGTTGTTATAATTGGAGTTTTATCTCTGGTAAAACGAAGATAAACAGGGCCGGTTATTTCTTCTGCGGCAATTGTTGCTTTTTTGGCTTCTATTGCATCGCATGGATTGAATATTGTTATTCCCGGCCAAGATCTTGTAATTGCAAGATCTTCGGTTGCCTGATGAGTCGCACCATCGGGTCCTGTCATTATTCCCGCATGATGTCCTGCAATTTTTACATTCGAGTTATTGTAGATAATAGTTGTTCTGATAGTTTCCCAGTTTTTTCCAGGCGAAAAAGTTGCGTAGGAGGAAATAAATGGAATTTTACCACTCACCCCAAGGCCAGCCGCAATTGCTGCCATATTTTGTTCGGCAACTCCACATTGAAAGAATCTGTCCGGATATTTTTCTGCAAAAAGGTGAGCATATGTTGATTCAGTCAGATCAGCAGATAGTGCTACAACATTGGGATTTTTTTCACCAAGCTCCAAAAGCCCCTCGCCATAACCTGCGCGAGTTGCCTTAACCTCAACATCTGCATCAAAAATTTTTGTGTTAAGTTTTAAATCAGGATTCAACATAGTTCAAAATTCAAAATTCAAAATGCAAAATTACAATTCAAAATTAAAAATTTAATAACTTTAAACTGTAACTTTTAACTTTTCACTTTGAACTTTTAATTCGTTTAGCGCTTGTACAGCTTCTTCTTTATTTGGCGGTTTACCATGCCAGTGATAATCATTTTCCATAAAGCTTACTCCTTTGCCAGGAATTGTTTTCGCAATTATAATAGTTGGTTTATCCAACATTGATTTCGCTTTTTCAACAGCTTCAATAAAACTTTTGATATCATTTCCGTCTATTTCTATTGCGTTCCAATTAAAAGATTCATATTTTTTCTTCAAAGGATCCAATGGCATAATGTCTTCTGTTCTGCCGTCTATTTGAATATAATTGCGGTCTATAACCTGAATTAAATTATTCAATTTATTTTTTGCCGCGAACATAACTGCTTCCCAAGTATTTCCTTCTTCATGTTCCCCGTCTGATGTCAAGCAATATGTGAAATAGGATTTTTTGTCCATTTTTCCGGCAAGAGCAATTCCAATTGCCTGAGATAGTCCTTCACCAAGAGGTCCTGAAGTTGTTTCTAGCCCTGGAAGAGAAGTCCTATGAGGATGACCTTGCAAGCGGGAATTTATTTTTCTTAAAGTTTTTAGTTCTTCAAGTGGAAAGTATCCGGCAAGAGCGAGCGTTGCATATAGAACAGGACAAATATGGCCATTGGACAAGACTAGCCTGTCGCGGTTTTCCATATTGGGATTTTTTGGATCATGATTTAAAATATGAAAATAAAAAGCTGTAAAAATATCAGCCATTCCAAGAGGGCCGCCTGAGTGTCCCGATCCTGCTTCAAGTAGCATCTCAATAATAAGCTGCCTAATTTTATTTGCTTTTAGCTTAAGATCTTTTAATTTTTCTTCGTTCAATTCTTGTGGCACTATTTTATAATAACAAAATTACTTTTTTAGAACAATCATGAGGTCTGATCTCAATGTAACATCACATTCGGAGGCGTGGACGGATTTTAAATCTCTTCCTATGCTCTTTTTTTCCTCTCCAAATACTGCCTCCATGCTTCTTCAAAGCTTATCTCTTGGCGTCCTGTTTCCTGAACCATTTTTTTCATTGAATCTATTGCTTGAGTATCCTCTCGGAAATCAAGTTGACTAACATCTTTCTCAAGCCAAAGAAGAATGAACTGACCCCAATCATGCCTTTTCCCACCAGATACTTCAGTTACCAAATTAGCTCTATTTTCGTCTGGTTGATTTGAATAGTGGCAAATTGGTGTTAAGACTTGGTCATCTTCAAGTATTTTTTGTTTTCTAAAGTATCCTTCCAGTTCCCCATATAGCTTTGGGTGCAATATCCCAGTTTTATACTCACCTTCCTCGTACCAGTTTGGATCAGTTGCATGAAACCCAGCATAATCTGTTGCAGGAATTGCATCTTTAAGATTCTCCAGGAAATCTCCAAACATAGTGCCTGCTTTTAAGGAAATAACGAAATCAAAAGTCCTAACTCTTCCCATATCGTCTTTTAATCCGTCTAAGTAAGTTGTGTAAATTTCCTCAGGAGTAAATGGTGGTTTTTCTGGCGTTGTCATGGGATGTATTTTACCACCATTCTCTTACAACAACAATTAGGTCTGAGACGTTGGAGATGTGAATTTATTGCCAAAAGGGATTTATGTCTGCGATACTCAAGAGCCTGTTATCAAAGCTGGCAAGACTGCCTTTCATGGAGTAAGCGGCAATAATACAGTCTGCCATGTCTAGTTTTGTTTTTTCAAACATTGCAATTGCGTTTTTTGCCTCTTTTGTCACATGAATATTGTCTCGAGAAGATAGAAAAATATATATATTCAAAAGCTTTTCTTTTGGGAAGTTATACTTCTGGATTAATATATATTCAAGCTCTGTAAATACCACATCTGGAATAAATATATCTTTTTCGGCTTTAAAGAGTTTTTCAACAAGGCTAGCTTTTTGCGGAATACCATTAGTAAAAAAGCGGACAAGAGCGCTTGTGTCGACTATTATACGCATAGCAGTTTTTACTAAGATATAATTCCTTTTCTTTTAAATTTTTTTAAGACTGCTTCTCGTATAATTCTCTTCATTTCTTTCTTGGATAATATTTTGTTTGTTTTGACAATGCCGCGCATTTCTTCTACAGAAGAAAGACGACGAGCTACGATATTATTATCCTTTACTTCAAAGCGTACCTTATCATGAGGTTTGAGGCGAAAATAATCCCTAATTGATTTTGGAATTGCTACTTGTCCTTTTTGCGTTAATGTTGAAGTTCCATTCATAGTAATAGCTATTATTACAGGTATTACTGCATTTGTCAAGTATTACTTTTTTATTACAATCGTCAAATCAGATACATTGGATGGGAGGCGATCAGTTATAATCCCATCTCCAACTTTTTCAAAGAATTCAAAACTATTGTCTTCAGAAAGGAATTTATCGGGGTCAAGTCCTAAGTTTTTTGCATTTTCCAATGTTTTTAAATCTCCAATTGCCCCGGCAAATGGACTATTATCCCATCCATCAGAATCAAAAGCAGCAATTGTTATCTTGTCATCGATATAAGGAAGTGCAGCCAGAACCAATTCCTGATTTCTTCCCCCCTTCCCATTGGAATGCAAAACTTTTACAGTTGTTTCGCCTCCGGTTAAGAGAATACCGGAAGATGTCTTATCAATTAACTGTTTCCCTGCTATTTTTGCCTCCGATTGAAATTTATCAGAGAAAATTTCAGAGACTAAACCTAATTCATTTGCTTTTTGCCTCATTGCCAGAAGTGCTGTTTCATTACTGACCAGAAGGATGTTCGATGTGCTCTCGAAGTACTTATCTTCTTTGGGTGTTTCGATAAAATCATCTTCTGAAAGTTTCAATTTATCAAAAAGATTAAATTTTCGTAGAACTTGAATTGCATCTTCTTTTGTAGTCTCGTCTTTTACAGTTGGGCCTGAAGCTATGGCTGAAAGATCGTTTCCCGGAACATCGGATGCAACAACACTAATTATGCTTGCCGGGTACAGAGGTTTTATTAATCCTCCTCCTTTAACCATTGATAAATGTTTTCTGACAGTATTCATCTCTGTTATAGTTGCTCCGGATAAAAGTAAGGATTTATTGACTTCAATTAATTTTTCAAGACTTATTTTGTAAGGGCTCTCAAATAATGATGATCCTCCTCCGGCAATTACAACGATAACTAAATCTTTTACTGTTAGATTTCCCAATTGTTCGATAACTCTTTTTGTGAAAGACAAATTATTTTCTGAAGGCAATGGATGGGTGCCTATTGTAATCTCTATTTTTGAAAAACTTTCAGGTTGTAGATCTATGACAAATCCTTTCGTCAGTACATTGCCCAGGATATTTTCAATATGTTTTGAGAGACCTGCAGATCCTTTTCCAAAACCCAATAAAAAAACTTTCTCAAAACGATTCAAATCAATTGTTTTATCTTGGATTGTAAGAATATTATCTTTGCGGGAAAAATTTTTCGCAATTATGTTTTGCGGCTGTATCGAAGAAAGAGCAGCCTCAATAAGTTCCAGACAAATTTTTCGCTCCGGTGTTTTATTTAAAGCATCAAAATTTTTAATTAATGTCATTTGTTTTCACCCAAGTCAGACTTGGTTTTCAATTTCCTTAATTTTATTAATTCTTCTGATATGGCGTTCTTCATTTGTGAAGTTTGTCGTAAGAAATATGTCAACTAATTTTTTTGCCAATTCTTCATCAATGAATGCTGACCCTAATGATAAAATATTTGCATCATTGTGTTCACGTGCAAGCTTAACGTTTTCTTCGCTAAACGCTAAAACAGCTCGTATTTTTTTTATTTTATTTGCGGCAATGCATTCTCCTGCGCCGGATTTTCCAAAGACAATACCAAAAGATGAAGAATCCTCGGATGTTTTTTTTGCGGCTTTTGATATAAAATCCGGATAATCGTCATTTTTATCAAATTCAAAAGCTCCGCAGTCTTCAACTTCAAAATTTTTTTCCAAAAGATAGGATTTAATTTTTTCCTTTAATTCAAATCCCGCATGATCTGTTGCAAGATAAATTTTCATTACTTTTTATTGAAAATATTATAGAAATGCAAGAAGCCGTTCTTTATACTCTGGATTGTATCTTCTTCTCCCATTCTACCATTTTTATATTCAATTAAAGGTTGCCAGAAAATTGTTCTCCCAACTGCAAATCCTATAATTCCATTAATTTTACGTCCAACTTCTATCCACTTCTCCACTTTTTCCGCGTTTTCTGCACGTCCCAAGATAACTATTCCAACATTTGACCTTGCTTCTTTGCGAGCCTGAATTGAAACAATTTTATAGCTATCCTCAGTTTCCATTCCTTCTATTTTCCAAACGTCAGGCTCTATATTGGAGTTTTGTAATTCTTCAATTGATTTGGCTGTTAAATTGGGCCTTGTTTCTCTGTCATATATTTCAATATTTCCACCAACATTATTAAGTTGTTGTTCTGTTGGAGAAATTAGCACTTCCAATAAAAATTTATAAGAATTTTGGTGACAATAATCATTTAGAATTTGAAGTTTTTGCTGCTGACGCATTTTAGATAAAGGATCATCATCAGGGTTATAATGAATGAGAGCTTTGACAAAATTCGGTCTATATTTTTCTATGTGTTTTTTAAATTCATCTCCATACTCAAGACTAAATTCTTTTTGTCCGCTTTTTTCTGTAGTTAGAATAACGTTATATTTTTGTTCTATAGCATCTTTAAGAATTTTGTCTCCATATTCTTCATCAAGTAAGATTGCTGCTTCTTCTTTTGGAATACCCTCTAGAATTGCTTTTTTGAAAGCTTCATAAATAATTTCTTTGGCTAAGTATATAGTTCCTTTTTCTTTTGACACTAGTTCTGGGTTTATAAATCCAAATAATTTAATAAAAGATGACCGATGGTCAAAAGGAAGAATAAAAAGTTTTTTATTATAGCCTAAGTTATTAAACATACAGAAGTCCGCCTTGCGCGCCAACTTTTCCAATAACAGATGCCGAATTTTTTGCCCCCAATTCCATAGCATCATTGATAGATTTGTCCTGTATTAATGCAGAGATAAATCCTGATGAGTATGCATCGCCTGCACCGGTTTTCTCGACAACCTCTGTCTTAATTATTCCTTTTTTTGAAATATTTCCTTTTTCATCAATTGCATAAGAACCATTTTCTCCATCTGTGATAACCACAATTTTAGGCCCAAGTTTTTGCAGGTTTTTTAATAACTCTTCAACTCCAGAGTTAGTACTTAATATTTTTTCAGCCTCCTGTTTGTTAACAAAAAGAACATGAGTTATACCAAGTACATTTTTTATATTATTTAAGCCTTGTTCAATTTGCAAGGTGCCGGGATTGAAAGCAAGAATACACTTGTTATTGTTTACAAAACTTACAGTGTTATCGTAAGCCTCTTTCCACTCGTCTCCTAAGGAAGTTAAATAAACCCACTGAGTTGAGATATTTTCAAAGTTAAAATTATGATTTCTTTTTACGTGCTCTGAAAAAATTGTTCTTTCTTTTTTAAAATTTATAATTGTAGAAAATGAGGATTGCTGTCCTTTTGTCTGCACAACATTTGATGTATCGACGTTTTCGCTTGATAAAGTATTTATAATTTTTTGGGCAAATTCATCAATGCCAATTTCTGCGACAAGTCCGGTTTTTAGCCCAAGACGCGATGTTCCTACAGCTACATTTGCGGCGTTTCCTCCAAGCAAAATTTCTGCCTTGTCCACTGTTATTTTTTCACCAAACTTTATGCACAACTCATTGGTCTCTTTTAGAAAACGAAGATTTTTGGTTGCTTCGTGAAGAGTCAGGAAAGTATCAATTTTTGCATTTCCAACACATACAATATCAAAGTTATGAGGTGCCATATTACTTTTTAATAGATTTTATTTGTGATACTATATTAACAGCAAGCGCAATAGTAATTAGATTTTTTATCATGTATTGACCCTCAAGAGTTGGAACCAAGAAGCTTTTCCATGCAATAGATGGTAAAAGGAATAAAGGCATAAAAGTTGTTATCATATGTAGGGAAAGAATAGCAATTGCAACCTTTTCTAGTCTGGGAATTAAAAACAATATACCTATTACCACCTCCCAAATTCCCAAAAATATTATGAATTGATGGGAGTTTATAAAAGGTAAAGTTTTATTTAATAATGATTCTACGAGCGGATTAGCAGGGCTTGCATCGAAGAGTTTTAAAAACCCAAACCAAAAGTATATTACGAAAATTGCGATGCGAGATAAGGATAGGCTCATATATAAAGTATACACCTTGAGAAAAGTTTATGGAATAGATAAGATAGAAAAATACGGCTTATGGTAAATGTAATTATTTTGGGCGGGGGATTTGCGGGAGTAAGGGCTGCTCTAAAACTTAAAAGCAAAGCCAAATCGTATGATATTAATGTAACAATTATTGATAAAAATAATTTTCATACATTTACACCCTCTTTGTATGAGGTTGCAACTTCAGAAGAGCCTCAAAAAAATGTAGGTATTCCATACAAATCAATATTTGATAAAAGCATAGATTTTGTTGAAGGAAATATTGAAAGAATTGATACAGAAAAACAGAAGATATTTCTAGATAAAAACAGAGAATATGCATACGGTTTCCTGATTTTTGCGCTTGGTAGCGAATCGGCAGATTTTGGTATACCCGGAGTTAAAGAGTACGGAATTCCTCTAAAAACATTAAAGGATGCAGCAAGAATAAAAAGCGCATTAACAAATGCAAAAAAAGTCGTTGTCGGAGGAGGAGGATTTTCGGGCACAGAGCTTGCTTGCGAGCTGGCAACCCATAGAAAGAGTTTGGACATTACTCTGATTCAAGGAGCCCCAATTTTACTAAAGGAGTTAGATGATGGAATCTCAAGCCTTGCAAAAAAAAGACTTGAAAAAGGCAATGTCCATTTGGTTTTGGGAGAGCATATAAAAAAAGTTACAAAAGATTCAATCATCGTTGCAAGCGGAAAATTTTTTACTTACGATCTATTTGTTTGGACCGGTGGTGTTAAGCCAAATAATCTTCTAGGAAAAATTGAAGTAAATGATAAGCTTCAAGTGAATTCTTTCAAAAATGTTTTTGCTGCAGGAGATATTGTAGGCCCAGGTGTTGCTCCGAGGGCTGAAAAAATGGGCGAGACAGCAGCGGAAAATGTCCTAAGGTCTATTAGAAACGAGCAACTTTTGCCGTATAAATATCATCATATGGGGTATGTTGTTCCCTTGGGAGCTCATTTTGCCACATTTGCTATGGGTAAATATCATATCTCTGGCATTTTCGCATATATTCTTCAGCAGCTTATTTTACTAAGGTATCTTTTAACAATAGTACCTTTTTTTGAGGCAATAAAGCGTTTTGTAAGATTTGAAAAAGATTTAAGCGCATAATGAGGGATCCTGTTGACAGATTTTTTGAAAAGTAATAGTATTTATTTACCATGATCAAAAGTTTGCTTATCGCAATTTCCAAAATTCTTCCAACCAGAATAGTTTATGCTCACTGTGATATTCCTTGCGGAATTTATGATCCAAAACCAGCCCAGATTGCGGCACTAGGAGTATTAAAGATGGTTGAGAAAATTGTTAATCCGCCTGCTCGAGATGAAAAAGATATAAATTCTGTCAGAAATTTTCATAATGCGATGACAAGGTATGTTTTAGTCAAAGAAGAACAGGCAAGGATATGCAAAACAGAGCTCTTGATATTATGGACAGATTTTTTTAAGCCGGAGCATTTAAAAATGTTTCCGAACCTTCATGAAACATTTTGGAGAGCTGCCAAACTTTGTTCTCTGAATAAGCAAGAAGTAAGCATGGAGCACGCTACAGAATTGGTAAAAGCAGTTGATGAGATCGCAGAGATGTTTGTTAAATCAAAATCCCCAAAGTGATTCCTCTTTTTAAATTCAAAATTGATGGTCATAGTATGGAACCGGCACTTTTAAATGGTAGCTCTGTATTGGTAAGTAACATTCCCTATTTGTTTGTAAAATCTAAAGTTGGAGACATAATAGCTTTCAAAATAGAAGAAAAAATATTTATAAAAAGAATTGCTAAAATAAATGGAGAAAAATATTTCGTAAAAGGTGATAATACCAGAGACAGTAGGGATAGCAGAAAAATTGGTTGGGTCTCAAAAGAAAGAATCGTTGGGAAAGTAATGTTTAAACTCTAAATATGATTTTTTGGATTGTAAATGTTGTTTTAGTTCTAATTATTATTTTTTTATTCCTTCTTCTCTCTATGTTTTGGCCGCCTGATAGTCCTTGGGCACCTTGGTGGAGAACAAGTAAAAAAGTTGCCCGTGCAATGTGTAAGTTGGCAAAAATTAATAAAGATGATGTTGTTTATGATCTTGGATCTGGAGACGGTACAGCACTTATTGTTGCAGCAAAGGAGTTTGGAGCAAAAGGAGTTGGAATAGAAATCGATCCGTTGCGTTTTTTTCTCTCAAGTATGCTATTACTTAGTAATGGAGTATCAGATAAAGTGCAAATAATAAATAAGAATTTTTTTAACGTAGATATTTCCAAAGCTTCTGTTATGTTTGTCTATCTTGTTCCAAAAGCATTAGAAAGACTAAAGCCAAAACTTTTAAAAGAATTAAAACCGGGGACTTTATTAGTAAGTTTTAGATATAAAATTAATTTGCCTCTTATATCTTATGATGGAAAAAACGATATTTATCTATACAAAATTCCAAATAAGGATTAATATCAGTAGCATTTGAATAAGTTAATTCTGTTTGCATCTCCTTCGGATATTGCGGGAACACTCAAAATAATTTTGCAATTTTTATTAATAGTCTCTTTCACAAAGATATTGTCTAGAATGTCTTGTTTAATATTGTATTGCGGATAATCTGCTCCATGAGCAATAATTATTGTTTTAGTTTTAGTTGCTTTATCAGTCAATAATTTTTTATCATAAATTTTTCTTGTGAAAAAATATTCATGCGCATCATTAACATTTTCAAGCGCTGGGATATTTGTAAGAGATATTAGTGCGGGAGTAATGTCGTTGACCCCATACAAGTAATTAGGTTTTTCTTTAAGAATTGTTTCTATAATCTTATTGACATCTTTCAATTTCCCTAAATTTCTATAAGAGGATACGTAGATCAACAAATTAGACAAAAGGAAAATAAAAATTATAGTTGGAACAACTAACTTTTGTAAATTTAATTTTTTTCTGAGAAAGTAATAAAATTCGTAAAAGGAAATGCAAAGAAAAGGTGTTAGGAAATTAAGATAGAGATAATAAATATCTCTGTAGCTAAAGAAAAAGATTACGGAAAATATTGATATTAAACCAAATAGAATATTCTTCCGAATGTTCAGGAGATTAAATATTAATAAAATAAAAAGTGGAAAGTCTTTTGTTATAAAAAACCACGCTATATTTGCTTTTAAAAGTCCTGTCGGGCGAGTAAGAGAAAAGCCAAAAATATCAGAGAAAAATTCTTTTGGAGCCAATAACAAAAAAGGTAATAAAAGAAATATAGCTGTGAGAAAAAATCCAATACTAAACTTTGATATATTCTGCCATCGTCTTTTCAATACAATATAAAGATATATAGAAATAAGAATTGGAACAAAATAAGCTTTTGTTAGAAAAGAAAGGGCAATTGATGCTCCTGCCAAAAACATCTTTTCTTTTTGCAAAAAAAAATAGCTCAACACAGCAAATAAAGACGCAGTAAAAATTCCTGTCTGGTGATCAGAAGTGGAGAGGACCGCGAAAGAAAAAATATATAAAGCAGCACTTGTTATTGAGACAATATAATCCTTTGTCTTTTTAAAAACTGTTAAATATATAAGAGTTGTAATTGCCATAACTTCTATAGAAGAAGTTAAGTAAAAAAGTTCAATATTTTTTCCTGTTATTAAATAATAAAAAGAAGATACATAAGAAAAGAAAGGAAAGTTAGAAAAAAAAATGTCTTTGTACAATAATTTTCCATTGAAGATTTGGTATGCAATATTGAAGTAGATATTTGTATCAGACAGTCTTACGGAATTGCTGCTTATCTTTAGCACAAGGAAAAAAGATATCAAAAGAACAAGAGGAATGATTTTTTTCATTTTTTAATCCTGAAAGGATGCTTTCAGCATTTTGAGAAGTGTCCATCTAATTTTGTCTAATATTTTATAAATTTCATAAAGAAATGGATTTATAACGAGATCAAAACTTCCGATGAATTCGATAAGCTTTGGGCCGTATCCCTCTTTAAATCTGTGAAAACCATACCAAGGATCATTTATGTCAGGATTAAAGCCAAGAGCGCCCCACATATCAAATTTTTTGAGTCCTAATTTTTTTCCAAACAATATTGCTTCCCACATCAAAAGATTTGACGCCATTGTTTCTCTGTGCAAATTTGAAGATGCACCATAAGGATAATAAAGGGTGTCTTTATAAATAAACAAAATCCATGCGGCCAGAGTTTTTTCCTTATATTTTGCTAAAAATAAATGGGCAGTCAACCTATCATTTGAACTATTAACTTTGAACTTTGAACTATTAACTCGTAGGGTTTCCCACATTAGCCTATGATATTTTTCACTGTGTGCATAAAAACTTTGCCTTTTTGTTGTTTCTTCTGTCAATTTTAAATAGGTTTCAAAAGCTTCGTTTGAATTATCCTGAACAATTTTAACACCGTGTTTGAGTGCAACTTTTATGTTGTAGCGTGTTTTTGGATGCATTGATTTCAATAAATTTTCCTCTGATTTTGTCAGGTCAAGAATAAAAGTGTACTTGGTAAAAAGAGGATGAAAAGAATTTAGAATTATGAATTTAGAATTATGAATTAAATTCTGAATTTTGAATTCTGAACTCTGAATTCTCTCGACGTTGGGCTCGAGTTGTATAAATATGCATTTTTCTTCCCTACCAATTTTTTTAAGTTCTGATATTAATTCTTTATTTGGAAGGGGACCTTTTGGGATGTAACCAATTGCCCAAGGAGTACGAGGAATCTTGTGAATAGTCATTTGAAAAGTATCTTCCTGTATGACATTTATTCCTGTTTTTTTTCTGAATTCCCCCCACTCAATAGATTGCAGGGGATGATGGGTCAAAGAATTTTTCATAAGAAATCTTGTGAATTGTCCTTTTTATTTCCTAAATAAATATTTTGTTCTAGTATGTCTTCAGGAAGTTCCAATATGAATCTTGAAACAATATTTGAGGTTTTTTGACCAAAAAAGATTCTTCTTCTGGCATAAGTTAAGAAAAGCCTTTTTCGCGCCCTAGTCATTCCCACATAACAAAGTCTTCTTTCTTCCTCCAGTTCATTTTTGTCCATTAGGGAGCGAGAGTGCGGAAATAGCCCTTCTTCCATCCCAATCATAAATACATATGGAAACTCAAGGCCTTTTGCAGCATGTAATGTCATAAGAGTCACCGCATCTTTTTTTTCACCACTAACCGAGCCGTCTGGCATACCTGCCCCAAGCGTTGCCGAAGGGTATTCTTGTTCAACAAGAGAAACATTTTCTAAAAAATTTGTTAGAGAGGGAAACTCAAGAGCTACAGACCGAAGTTCTTTGATATTTTCCAATCTTTCTCTGTCTTCCTCATCTTCCGGGTCGTATAAACTGAGATACTCTGTTTGCCTTATTACTTTATCCAAAATGTCTATGGTTTGGGAATTCAATTTATCAAATGAGTCACGAAGAGTTAGGAATTTTTCCATTTTCCTTTTGCCGATTTTTTCTATACGTTTTAAAGATATTTTATCATTTTGATTATCTAAATTCCTCAAATAGGAAAGCACATCTTTGATTTCTTTTCTTTCATAAAATCTTGTTCCGCCTATAAGAATATAAGGAATGCTATTATGTAAAAATACTTCTTCCAATACTCTTGACTGAGCGTTGGTCCGATATAAAACAGCAACATCGGAAAACGGAATTTTAAATTCATCTAGTATATTCACTATAAATTCAATTTCGTTTTGCTCATTTTTAGCTTCAAATATTACTACTTCTTCGCCCTGAGGGTTTTTAGTCCACAATTTTAGAACAGGATGAGTAGTATTTTTGGATATTACAGATGAAGCCGCATCAAGAATTTTTTGCGTAGATCTATAGTTTTGGGAAAGAGAAAATGTTTTTGTGTTTTTAAAATCTTCTTTAAATTTATTAAGATTTGTAAAATCAGCACCTCTCCAAGAATAAATACTTTGGGAAAAATCTCCAACCACACAAATATTATTCCATTTCTTGGCCAAGTATTTTGTCAGAGTATATTGTGCGCGATTTGTGTCTTGGTACTCATCGATTAGAATATATTGAAAACGGTTTTGATATTTCTCAAGAATTTGCGAGTTATTTTCAAACAACAATACGGTTTTAGAAAGAAGATCATCAAAATCAAGAGCATGATTTTCAGATAAAATCTTTTGGTATTGCGGATAAATTTTTGCGACTTTTTCTTGAAAGTTGCCTCTTGCATATTTCAGGTAATCGGAGTCACTTATAAGTTCATTTTTTGCTTGAGAAATGTTTGCCAAAATGGAGGACGGTTTGTAATCTTTTATAGAGATATCAAGTTTTTTCATTGCTTCTTTTATAGCATCTAGACTATCTTGCGTATCATATATTGCGAATTGCGGAAAAAGACCTATGTGTTTTCCTTCAACTCTGAGAATTTTGGCGCAAAGAGAGTGAAAAGTAGCGACTGTTGGACTCGTACCCATTTTTTGCACTCTTTCTTTCATTTCGTTGGCAGCTTTGTTGGTAAATGTCACCATCAGAATATTGAAAGGATCAATACTTTTTTCTTTTATTAAATATATAACTTTGTAAGTTAAAACCCTTGTTTTACCAGAACCAGCGCCTGCCAAAATGATAATAGGACCCTTCGTCTGTAGAACTGCTTCTTTTTGTTCTTGATTTAAGTCTTTTAGAAAGTCCTGATTCATAGTATAATTAAGAGGACAGCTTTGTAATTGTACCATATGATCTTTCGACTTAGCTCAAGATCATACTGAGTTTATCGAACGTATGAAAAAGACCTTTATTATAGCCAACTGGAAGTCCAACATGACAAGTCTTGAAGCCAAGAGCTGGCTTGCGGGATTAAAGATTAAAGATTTAGGATTAATGAATAAGGAGATTATTGTTTGTCCCTCATTCACAGATCTTCCAATTCTTAAATCATTAATCATTAATCATAAATCGAATATAAAATTGGGGGCACAGAATATTTCACAATTTGATGAAGGAGCATATACGGGAGAGATTAACGGAAAGGAAATAAAAGATCTTGCGCAGTTCGTTATAATTGGCCATTCTGAAAGAAGAAAAAATTTTTCTGAGAGTGAAGATGTGGTTAATGCAAAAATTGCTCAAGCCCTCAATAACGAACTTACACCCATCATTTGCGTGTCAAGTATAAAGCAAGCTGAGGCGTTTCAAGATACGGTTAAGGGCAATAACCAATTTGTCGTTGCCTACGAACCCCTTTTTGCAATTGGGAGTGGTACTCCCGATACTCCTGAAAATGCAGATCAAATGGCAAAAAGCATAAAAAATATTTTAGGAGAGATTCCTGTTTTGTATGGCGGAAGTGTTACCTCAATTAATATAAGTGAATTTTCTAAGATGCCAAACATAGATGGAGTTTTAATTGGAAAAGCAAGTCTTGATGCGAAAGAATTTTCGAAGATAATAAAAAATGCGTAAGAAAATATTTGTTGTTATTGGTGTTTTCGTTTTGATATATTTTGGTAAAGTTATTATCACAACTTTAAGTTTGTCTCCTTTTTTTTTCCAGCTTTTTTTTAATCAAAGTATTGACCTAAAAAAGACTCAAGATAGAGTGAATGTTCTTTTATTGGGAGTAGGAGGAGGAACGCATGATGGGCCTTACTTAACAGATACTATTATTTTTGCAAGTTTGGATCCTAAAAATAATAAAGCAACTTTAGTTTCTATTCCAAGAGACTTATGGACAGCGGATCTAAATGGAAGAATTAACACGGCTTATTCAGACGCAGAATACAAGAAAAAAGGCGCAGGGGTGATTGTTTCATCAGCAGTTGTAAGTAAGATTCTTCAACAGCCGATTGATTATGTTGTCAGAATTGATTTTAATGGATTTGTAAAAGCAGTAGATCTTTTGGGAGGAACTGATGTAAACGTTGAAAATCAGCTTGATGATTTTGAGTATCCGATTGCAGGCAAAGAGGAAGATATCTGCGGACATACAGATTTGGAAGTACAAAAGCTTGCAACTGCGTCCTCCCAGCTAGATGCATTTCCATGCCGTTACAAGCATATACATTTTGATAAAGGTATAGTAATGATGAGTGGAGAACAAGCTCTTGAATTTGTTAGGTCTCGTCATGCTCAGGGAGATGAAGGTACAGACTTTGCTAGGAGTAAAAGGCAGGAAGAAGTTATAAAAGCAGTTAAAGATAAAATTTTTTCCTTGAATGTTTTAATCAATCCTGCGAAATTAGTAAATTTCTACAGTGTTCTTAAAGATAGTATAGATACAAATATCAAAACAGATGAGTTTGATGATTTTGTGAGGCTTGCGGGCAAAATGAGAACTGCGAAAATTGATAATGCAGTCCTGGACTACGGAGACGAAAAAAAGAATAGGCCAGGTCTTTTAATACATCCTGTCGTTTCTGAAAGATATAATAACGAATGGGTATTGATACCAAGGATCGGAAATAATAATTTTTTGGAGATCCAAAAGTATGTAGATTGTGAAATTAAAATTGGCAACTGTCCTATCTAATATGAATCTTAAATATTTTTGTATCACCTTTTTGATAAATAATCTTTCCTAAAGACTGAAACTTTTCTTCGTTAAGATTGGGATATTTTCTCCGTTCCAGATCACCAATGAATGCAAAAGAAACGTTATATTTTTTTAACAAACTTTTTGTTTCCTTAGAGTCATTAGATTCGTACATTTTTGTAACTTCTTCAATTCTGGGGGAAGGAATATCATAAGTTCCGCGCCAAAGCCATTCGTGTACAGTCCAGCCTAGGACTGTTGGAAGTCCGGTATTAGTTGATACGCGGCCATAGTCCGTATATGAGTCGCCTTGAGCTTCAAGAATAACAGGTTGTCCTTTGATGTTTTTATTTATCCATGATATAGCTTCATAATCGTTGGGAAAAAGAGCTTTAAGATAGTTCGTACCATTGAGACCCGAATAAACTTTTAAATTTCCAAAATAGGAATTAATGGAGAAGTAAGGATAAAGAGAGACTAGCGATAGCATTAATAACCCAATAAACCAATAAACCAATCGCCAATGAAAATGATTTAAGAATAGGCGCACGATTATATAGCCGCAGGAGAGAGAAAGCATCATAAAAGATTGATATACGAGCTTGAACATTGTATTTGCCCGGTAGTGTGCAGGATAAATATCTTTTACATATATCAATTCAGGAATGATAATCAAAAACGTAGACAAAAGAATTAGAATTAGAACAAAAACATCAGGTGTTGACAAATTTTCAATTTTCAATTTTAAATTTTTAATGAAATTTAAATGACTAAATTTGTAATTTTTAAAAATAAATATGATAAAGGAAAAAACGAAGAAATAGAAAAACCCGTAAAGGATAAATAATTGCCATAAGGGTGAGTGCTGACAATGGGCTGGTTCAAAAAGGAAAGGTCCAAGCTTTCCTATGTCTGTTAGAAATTTAGGTGAGCAAAGTACTCCAATTCCCGCGGCAAACGGTTTGAAATTAAGATTAAAAGGCAGAGAAAAAAGAAAAAAACCAACAACGGTAAGTATTATGTAGTATGTAGCATGTATTATGTATTTTTTATTGGCAGATTTTAGTTGATTAATAAAAATTACAATGGCTGTAAGTAAAAGATAAATGATCCCGTCCCAAGCATTAGTCATGTACATAGCCGCTAATAAGAAACTTATTAGCGGAATTTCCAATTTCCAATTTCCAATTTCCAATTTAGATTTAAAGAATAAAGAAAGAAGAACTGCGATTGTTAGTAAAACAAAGGGTATGTCAAGAACGTGGCCGTGAAGATCGGAAACGACAGATGAATAAATCGGGAATTCGTGAATGGTATTATGGATAAAACGAGTTGCATTGGGGTACCAATAGCTGTTGGGAAAAGTGTTTGGTGAAAAAATCAGCTGCCAAAATGGCACAGGGCTCTCATTTTGGTAAGGTTTGAAAAATAAATAAATAGTATGTAAGTTGCCTGCGAAATTAAGTATAAAAGCTGTTAATAATCCCCCGGCTAAAATTTTTAACTTTTGACTTACAATTTTGAATTTTGAATTTTGAATTTTGAATTGATGTATGAGATTTGCTCCAATTGAGAATGCAGACGCGAAAGAAAGAGCGGAAATTGTCGAAAGCATTAAATTGAAAGATATTGATGAAGGAAGGTTGGATAATTTTGTCAATACGGCAGTGATTAAATGCCCAAAATAATAGTAGTTAATATAATGGGGAGTGAACCACATGTCTAAAGGGGGAAAATATTTAGCTCTTAAAATAGAATTTATAAATCCATAGTCCATGTATTTCTCCAGGCCATGAATTTCTGGTTGATGAGCATGTATAAAAGACCAAAATAAAAGAATTGCTACAAATAAAAATTCCTCAATGAACATTATTGGTAGTATTTGCTTGAAATTGAGTTTGCTTTTTTTCCTAATAAATAAATTTATGAGAATAAACGATCCTAGAATTGTGTAGAGATTTTGTGTTTCAAAAGGAAGTATTTTGAGAAATCCAAGAATGAAAACAGAATAACTTAATATAGCTATGCCTATTATTTTTGCGAAAGCGTATCCGCGGTCTATGAAATTTGAAAAGATTAAATTTGTAAGAGGAGTAAAGATAACTCCGATAAAAAAAATTATTACCCACCATTGAAATACACTAATTAAATCTGGAAGGAGCATATTATTTGAACATTTCTGAAATGTTTTTTATGGCAAATAAATTTTTGCCCATGGATTTACTTACTTTATTATTCAGCCAAAAAAATTTAGTTTTTGGATTCTTACCTGCGAGATATTCTAAAAGCTGTAAATCGTCGTCAATGTACATATCCAGATTTAATTTTTTTATTATCTCGTCTTTAAATTTATGAGGTTGGTTATTTGAGTAGTTAAAATACATTGCGTTAAATATTTTATTAAATCTATAGCGTTTTATAATTGCGGCTGTCCTTTTTCCCAAAAAACTGAATCTACTTGAAATAAGATAATATTTGTTTGTATTTGTCAAAGCCATATTTTTAATATAATCCATGCTTTTAGCGATAGGAGGACGAAAAAGGGGATAATGACTGAATATCCTGATTATTTGTTCGACTCTTCCCGGAGTACGATATTTTAATGACCCATTCGGTTTCCCTTTGTAAAACCAGTCAATAATTCTTGTCGGAACAAGAGGAGGTAAATTTATAAATATTTTATCCAAGTCAAATCCAACATTCATATAGAGATTATATTACAATTTTTGGCACTTTTCTCAAAGCGATAAAAGATTTACAATTATTTTCTTGTCTAGGCGATTGGTATTTTTAAACACCATTATCTTTGGATGGTCATAGACCTGAAAAGTTTCTTCACTAGTATCATCATTTATTTCAAATCCAAAAATAGACGGATAAGAAGAAAATTCTGCTGCTTTTTTATATCCCAATTTACCGTCAAATAACAATTTATAATAACGGCTTGTTATAGGATATTTTTGTGGCAAATTAATTAAAGTTCCATACAGTCTTCTGCTGTTTATTATTATATAATCAGCGTTTGATAATTCATCTGCATAATAATTGATTTTTTCATTAACATCTGGTTCGTAGATTGTAAGTTGCTTGATATTATATTTGCTTGGATAAAAAGTCTCTATTGCAATGGGCAATCCATCGTCCCAGTGTTCTCCTAAAAGCTTACTATTTGTTGGAATATTTTGATAAATCCATTTTGAAGCAATAATTCTAGTTTGTTCTTTTGTATATATGGAAAAAAATGCTAATGCCCAGAAAATAGTAAAGGAAATAGAAATAAGTGTTAACGTTTTACCTACAAGTTTTAATCTACTTTGAACTATATATAAAAAATAACTTATTAATATGATAAAGAAAGGTATGGTTGGCAATATAAAGCGAATAAACTTTGTATGCCAATTGCCAACATATAAAAAATAAATTAATGGGAAAGATATAAACAAAATAAATTTAGGATTTTTTGTTTTTATAATAATTAATATGAATAAGACAATTGAGGGAATTAATAGGTAAGAAATTGGTCCCATTTGCCATAGTAAATTTTTTACCTGAAAGATGTATGGAGGTGTATTTGCAAATTGCAAAGTATAAGGGACGGGAAGTGTGCCAAGAGCAACACCTGATTCATACCGCATTGATTCTATAAATTTGTCCCATTGTAAAAAAGTATAGGGAGAAAAAATTGTGAAAGTTAGAAAACTAGCAGATACCAACGAAATTAATAGTTTAGTTCTTTTTAAGAAGTTGTGAGGAAGTTCTGCAATGGTTAATATATAGGCAGCAAATGGAAATATGGCAAAAGATAAAGCTGTTGTTTTGGTTGCGATAGCAATGCCAAGAAAAACTCCACACAATATATAGTCCTTTAATTTTATTTTTTTTAATAATTTGGTAGACAAAAGACAAATTAAAATAGACATAAGTATTAAGAAATTTTCTGTAATGCTAAAATGAGATGTTTGAATAAAAGAAACACAAAAAGTTGTTAATAAAGATGCTATTACAGCGGTATATTTATTAAAAATATTTTTACTTAAAATAAAGATTAAAGGAATAGTTATTGTAGAAAATAGAGCAGAGTAAAATCTTCCGATAATATTTATGTGACCCCAATCATATGTCCAAGTTGTATTATGCGTTAATAAATTTAGAATATCTCCAGTTGCCCTATATAAATATATTAAAAATCCTCCATATGCAAAAAAACCAGGATTTAATTGAGAAAAAAATTTTATTCGGGAAACAGCATTGGCTATATTTCTTTCATCTGGATGGAAGAAATGTCCATTATCCCAGTTCAAATTATAAAAACGAAAAAATCCGCCAACACAACTTAATAAAAGTATGCAAAGTATTAATTTATGCTTTTCTAAGATATGCATTGAGTAGCTCTATTATAATATGGTGTGCGTCAAGAGGAAAAGCACTATTCCAGAGATTGTGGTAACGACCCCACCCAGAATTAGAAGTATCGGAGAATTTCCTGTTGGTGGAAGACCACCTTTTGATGCAGAGGGAATTGAGGTGGGGGATGGAAAAAGAGTAGGAGTATTGGTTGGAGATGGAGTAAGTTTTTGGGTCGAAGTTCCAGATGGGGTGGCAGATTCTGATACTTGTGAACCTTGGGCAAAGACAGTGAAGGATTGTACTAAAGTTATTAATATTCCTGCCGCGTCTTTGGTCTGAATAGTTATAGTATGAGCTCCAGGAGAAAGAGAGCTAGGAGGCCGGTATGTCCAATTTCCATTACTGTCCGCTTTTACCTGAGTTTGTATTTGTTCTGTAGAATGAATGGTGATTTGCACGTTTTCATTGGGCAAACTTGTTCCACGGAATTGAGGTTGCTGATCTGTAAAAGATTGATCTTTTTTGGGAGATAATATTTGGGGTTTTAAACTTTCTGGTTTAGCTGTAACAGCGGGGAAACTTACAGATTTGCTTCCTGCCGATTTTGAAGCAATAGGCGTAATTTCGTTGGTGAAATCATAATTATTAGATAGCGTTATTGTAGGTATAGAATCTGCAACGCTAAAAGAAACAAAGACAGTTGATTTCAAAGAATTGCTAATAGTGGTTAGTTCTAAAGAAGTGTTATCATTTAGCTTAAAGTACGAATTAAGGTCCTCAGACCTTAAGGAGTCTAAGGAAAAATTGAACTCTCCATTTTTCCCAACAACAGTTGACAGAAGTTGTGAGTTTTTTGCACTTAAATAAACAAGGGCTTCCTGAGGCACATTTCCATCGGGTAAAATTACCTTTCCTTTCACTTGAGATTTTGCAGCAGATGGAGAAGAAATGGTTGGAGGAGTTGCTATCTCAAATGGTGTGCCGTTATTTAAGAACGTATTTTGGCCAGAAACTATAACCAAATGATAGCTTGTGTTGGGTGAAAGTTTTTTTACAGTTATACTATGGATATTTTTGGAAGAAAAATTACCTTTTTCTTTATCTAAGTCTTCTAATCCCGTGTTGCCCAATTCTTTACCCTGTCCATAATTGACAGATCCTGATGTGGTAGCATCTGTTTGATAAGTTAGTGTAAAAGAACTGTCCGACAAATTGGTAATTTTTACGTTGCGAGGCTCCTCAGAATTTGAAGCTTTGCTTTTAAAATTTGTTTGACTTTTTACAATAAAGGTTGTTAGTACTATGGCCAGTATTACAAAGCCAATGCCAAAAATGGTCGGAATACGGCGATTAAATAATTGGTTGTTCATAATAAAAGTTTTCCTCCCTGAGACGAATTTTGTGGGAGTAGTATTTGAGGCAGTGGAGTAGGAGTTGGTGTTATAGTTCCTAGCTCGAAAGATGGATTAATTGTTTGTCTTATTCTTAATTTGCCAATTATTTTTAAATCAAATTTTGGTTCAATCGGAGATATCTCTTGATTTATCGTTTCGGATATGGTTGAGCTTACGATATTATGGTATATACTTGAAGTAATCCAAGTCACAACAAAGACAAATAAAAGAATTAAAATTACTAAAAAATCTTTTTGTTTCATACTACTGTTTAAAAAATGCTACTCCCTGAATGTCAAATCCTAGAGATTGATTCTCCCGACTAGTTATAGAAAATACATCAATATCAGTGATTCTTTGCATGTTAGCGATAGACTGGGTAAAATTATTTATATTTTGAAAAGTTCCATCGCCCACGATAGAAAAAGAATAAGAATAATATTGTTTTGAAGAGGACTTATCATTTTTAAGTACTTCCACTTCTGAATTCTGAAGTTTTTTTATTTTCACATTAGAGTCTCTTGCAACAGTTTGTATTTGCGCAAAAAGAAGATGAACATTTGGCTCTGTGGGTATAGAATCTGTTATGATGGGCAAATCATTTTGCAAAGATGCATATTGCTTTCTAAGCTCGCTTAGATTTTTTATTTTGGAGTCTAGTTGATTGTAAACGAACTCACTGTCAGAAACTTCCTTTTGTAGTCTTACGATAGTTGAAACTGTAGGATTGATAGCAAAAATTCCAAAAAAAGATAAAGCAACAAGAGTTAACATTATGCTTAAAAACTTTTGTGTCCTTTCCTGACCTAAATATAGCAGTGTTGGCGAAATATTTTTTTGCATATTATTTGAGCATTGCTATCAGAGAGACTAGCAGTCCAATAGACGGTTTATTTTCAATGTTATCTACATTTATAGATTTTATCTCAGGGTAATTCTTGAGAGAATTTGTTAGATTTGTTAGCGAAGATACGGAAGTTATATTGACATTGATATTTATCCTGTCTTTATTGAGAGTTAGATCATTAATTTTTGCCCCTTGGGGGATCAAATAGATAATATCTCTGAGAATTTTATTGGTTCTGTCGTTCTTTTCAGAAGAGCTTGATGCTAGGGCAAGACGGGTTTGCAGATTTCTGTATTTGTTTTCGTCCCGGCTTAAAAGCGAAATCAAAGTTTGTTTCTGTTTGATGTTTGAGTGAAGCTCAACAAGTTTTTCATCCAAAGAAAATCTATAAATAAAAGCTGCGACTGCGACTATCTCTGTAAAAATTACGATCAGACGCCCAACTGTCAAAGCCCAGTTCATGAACCTATCGATGAAGGGAATCTGTTTATTTTTAACTAGATTTATCGAGGGAGAACTTTCTGGCATAGCAAATTTAGTCTAGGGGTTTCTGAGGTTTTTGTCAAAGTCTGAAAGGATGCCTTTGGCATCTTTTAAGGCTTTATTTCTTACTTTTTTTTGCTTTGACTGGTTTTGCTGTTTCCATCTCTTCTGTTTTTGCTTTTCCCCTAATAAGCTTTGACAATCTAGACTTAATCCTTGATGCTTTATTCTTGTGAATCACATTTTTTTTGGCAGCTTTATCGATTAAGCTAAAAGCTTCTTGTATGCTTTTGGGAGTAGCTTTTCTTTTGGCTTTTTTAATAGATAATTCAAGAAGAGATCTCGTTTTTTTGTTTGCAGACTCTCTTT
>JGI1358J11329_10000894_pt1 | contig 25306 bp, 29 predicted proteins | sample Subgroupgradi54m_FD_11329 | JGI IMG/M metagenome (IMG submission 11329)
GATAATCGCTCGGACGTTGCAAAAAATGACGGTATAAATTATGCTAGACGCAGTAATTTATACCTAAGTCCCCTGCCCGCCATGCCAGGCGTGGCAGGCGGGTCGGCCTCATTGCGGCAAAGCAATTTCGGCCTCTGAATTCATTTTTATGCAACATCCTCGCTGACAGGTTTTAATGAAGATAGCTCTAGTACATGAATTTTTAAATCAGCTTGGTGGAGCGGAACGGGTGCTCCAGAATTTTTTGGAAATCTGGCCTAAGGCCACTTTTCATGTCTTACTTTATGATAAAGACAAGACCCTGGGCCAATTTGAAAATACCAAAAAGCAAATTAGCTTTATAAATTTTTTACCTTTCGCTCATAAGCATCCACGTTTGTTTGTGACTTTTATGCCTTCGGCCATTGAGCACTTTGATTTTGAGGATTTTGATCTTGTTTTATCAGATTCCTCATCATTTGCTAAAGGAATTAAAACTGACAAATTGCATATTTGCTACTGTCATGCGCCAACCCGTTATATTTGGACCGCGCATGATTACATTGATAATCAGCAATACCCGCAAGCGCTAAAGTGGTTGGGTAAGTCTTTTTTGAAGCGATTAAAAAAGTGGGATTACGCGGCCGCTCAGAGAGTCAATTTTTTTATCGCCAACTCGCGAAATATACAACAACAGATTAAAAAATATTATGACCGTGATTCAATTGTCATTCCACCACCGGTTGATACCGAGTTTTTTCATCCAGCAACAGAAAAGCAGGATTATTTTTTTACCGCCTCGAGACTTGAGCCGTATAAAAAAATTGACATCATTATCCAAGCCTTTAACGATTTAGGATTACGATTGAAAGTGGCGGGATCTGGCACAGATGCCGCCAGACTAAAGTCCATGGCCAAGCCTAATATCGAATTTCTAGGTTACATAAATGACGAGGAACTGAGGAAGTATTATTCTGAAGCTAAAGCTTTTGTTTTTGCCGCGGATGAAGATGCTGGCATTGCCCCAGTCGAAGCCCAGGCTTGCGGCACGCCAGTAATTGCGTATGGCAAGGGTGGGGTTTCGGAAACGGTTAAGCCTGGAGTAACTGGAGAATTTTTTGGCGAACAGACCGCCGAATCATTGAAACAGGTTTTGAAAAGTTTTGACGCCAGCAAGTACGACGGCAAAATAATCCGTTCACACGCCCTGCAATACGATAAAAAGATTTTTCAGAAGATGATTAAGGAGTTTCTTGAACAAAAGTACTCTGACCACAGAGCGCTGTAATGGTGGATAAGGGTTTGGTTGATGGTGCAATACGCTCTCGTATTGCACCAAGAGTAAGCTTGGACTATAATTAAGTTGATGATACTAAGTAAGGAAATTTGAATGACAAAGGTATCCAGACGAGCAATTGATCCCAAAGATTTCGGCTATTATGTAAATAACTTATGGTCAGTTTTTACTTTGCTGGATTCCAAAGAGCATGTACGGGCACTATTTCGTGATTTATTTACGCATACTGAATACAAAATGTTTGCCAAACGGCTAGAGATAGCGAGAAGACTTCTTAAGGGCCAGACTTACGACGAAATAACTAGTAATTTGAAAGTTACTAATCATACGATATCAACTATTAACAATATTCTAGCCAGAGACGGTTCCGGTTTGAAGATCGCTGATCAAAAATTGCTTGATTTGGAAAAATCGTACCAAAGAAAACGCGAGACTCATCAAGATGTTTTAGAACGTAGAAATTTTACTAAAAACCTAGAACAGATTTTAGTGAAGAATATAATAAAAGCCGGTGTTAGGAAAGCGGATCAAATATTAAGACGCCGGACTCGAGAAACAACTTCTAGAAAAGAATTATCATATTAAATAGTGCGATACGCTCCCGTATTGCACTATGGGCAATAACACACATAAGAAATATGTCAGACAGCGAATCAAAATTTGTCCCGCCGGAAGAAACTGGGGAGGCAAAAACACCGGACGGGTTTGAACAGCCAATAACCCCTGAGCAAACTCAAGCGGATATTAGATTGAGTTTAGAATCGGAAATTTTGGAGTTTTTAGAAGGAAAGCGTACAGAATTATCCCATGAGGCTCTATTGTTGTTCGTCCCTGGAAGACTTAGAGAAATAGCAAAAAATCCTGACATGATTGAAATCCAACCACTACGCAAGGAACCTGGAGAAATTTCAATATTAGCCCTTGAAAAAGAATATCCTGTTGTATTAACCGATCCTAAGGCCTGGGCAAAATGGCACCAAGATATAGAGGCCGCATTGAAGGCACAAGAGGGGAGGAATTTTAAAATCAATCCCCCAGCTCCCAGATCCGTAAACAGACTTCATGCAAGGTTTATGACTAAAATAGATGAGGGTGAATTGTCTTTAAGTGATCGAATTCTTTTTACGGCTAAATTACGCCTTCATCCTGATAACCCTCAGGCCTTGTTTGTTGGAGATTTTGATGGTGAGACTCATCAAGGAATTGGCCGGGATTTTTATATGAATATCTTGCCATCATTGGCTAAAGAATTGGGACTAAGGTATATAGTAGGACAGAATAATGTTAGCAATATCACTTTCTTTACGGAGACCTTAGCTAGATACACAAAAGATGAACTCAAACCAGAATTCCGCATACGGTTATTTTCGGAAAGTATTACGAATGCCGACCAAAATTTTACTATTCAGTTTTTATACGACGAAGACGTAGAAAAGTATGTTAATAAAGATAAGATAAAACGAAATGCGGATCGGACTTGATTTACGAATGTTGGGTGGGGGGTCGGGGATTGATCGGTATATTTCGGAACTCTCCCATGAAATATTGAAACTGGATACACGAAACAAGTACGTTTTGTTTTTCAAAGACGCCGATAAATCGGCAGACTACAATAAATATAATCACAAGATCGTTATTGCGGACATCCCACATTATTCTTTTGCCGAGCAACTTAAGTTTCCAGGAATTCTGAAAAAAGAAAAACTCGATTTCGTTCACTTTCCGCATTTCAATGTCCCGATTTTTTATCGTCAGCCGTTTGTGGTTACGATCCATGATTTAACGCACACTCTATTTCCGGGCAAAAAGAAATCGCATTTTTTCCATCGGCTCGCATATAATTTAGTCTTTGCGAATGCAATTAGGAATTCTAAAAAAATAATTGCTGTTTCGCAATCTACCAAAAAGCAAATTCTTGAGCATTTTGCCATTATTCCTGACAAGATCCAAGTCGTTTACGAAGGTTTTAACGCCATCTATGGCATGATGGATAAAGAGCAAGCATTTCAAACGGTATCAAGTAGATTTGGGATCACAAAACCATATATACTATATGTTGGCGTGTGGCGAAGATACAAGAATTTGCCAATGCTGGCACAAGCATTTGATAGGCTCAAAGATAAAGGTTTGGATATACAACTAGTGCTCGCTGGAGAGCCAGATCCATTTTATCCAGAGATTAAAGGGCAAATATCAAAGATCAAAAATATTTCGCATGTTAAAATACTGGGGCGAGTGAGTGATGAAGACTTGAAACTGCTTTACAATGCCGCGACATTGTACGTTCAGCCCTCGCTCATGGAAGGCTTTGGGCTCACAACTTTGGAAGCCGCGGCATGCGGCAGCCCGGTCGCTTGCTCTGATATTCCCACTCTCCGAGAAGTCTTAGGTCAGGGCGCGGAATACTTTGATGCCAATAATTTGGAAAATATGGCTGACGTTTTGTTTAGTTTATTGAAAAATGAAGAACGATTGGAAGAATTGGCGAATTTGGCCTTGTCGAGGTCCAAACATTTTAGTTGGAAACAAGCGGGCGAGGAAACGATTAAGGTATATACTAATGTTTGAAACCCATAAGGTAGCCCATCTCGACCGACCTCATAAGAATTAACCAATGCGGGAGTGGAGAGATCGCTCCGATGAGCTTAATAAAAGCGATTTCTCCCGCTTGGGGTTATGCTCTTGAGGTCGAAATGGTTAAGGCTCGGGATTGAGTAATATATGCAATCAAATCATCTAAAAATTCTTTTAGCTGGCGGCGGCTCTGGCGGACCAGTGAGTCCGGTCCTGGCCGTGGCCCAGGAATTAAAAAAACTAAAACCTAAGACCGAATTTTTATTCGTTGGCACTCATTCTGGCCCAGAAAGTTTAATGGTTGAACCGACTGGTATTCCTTTTGTCTTTATTCCGGGCGCCAAGTGGCGCCGTTACCTTTCAATTAAAAATTTTCTCACACCATTTGTTTTGATTTTGGGTTTTTTGAAATCACTCAGTATTATCCGGAAGTTTCAGCCGGATGTCGTGTTTGGTGCGGGCTCGTTTGTGACTGTGCCAGTAGCATGGGCCGCTAAATGCCTTGGTGTGCCCGTGGTTATTCATCAGCAAGACGCTACAATTGGTTTGGCGAATCGTCTGGTGGCTCCGATCGCGGCCCAAATTACTACGGCCTTTGAAAAAACCAGCAAGGAATTTTATTCAGGTTCGGGTTTGTTTGAAAAAAAATTAGCATCCCGAGCGTCTTGGGTGGGTAATCCTGTGCGCCCGGATATACTCGATTCATCGGCCGATGCTGCAAAGTTTTTCAGTTTGCATGATGATCTGCCAATTCTGCTGGTTTTGGGTGGTGCTACTGGCGCGAGCCAAATCAATGACATGCTGACAGAAATTTTATCGGACCTAACTCAAGATAACCAAGTAATCCACCAAACCGGCAGAGGCAAGAATAAAACAAATTTTAGACATACCAATTATCATCCGTTTGAATTGATTCCGTTTCCCGAATACGCCCGGATTTTGAAACTCGCTCATATAGTTGTGGCCCGGGCTGGACTATCCACAATCGCGGAACTGTCTGCGCTCAAAAAAGTTGCAATTATTATTCCTATGCCCAAGACGCATCAGGAAGATAATGCTAAAATATTATCAGACCAGCACGCAGCTGTAGTTTTGACCGGAGTTAACGCAACTCCTAAAAAATTGAAAGAGGTTATCAATAGTCTCAAGTTCAAGCCAAAGGATGGGGAAATATTGAGTAAAAATATGCGTAATTTAATGCCAGCAGACGCCGGTCTGAACATTGCGAAGATCATTATTGGAATCAAGAATCAAGAATCATGAATCAGGAATCAGAAAATAGAAGGCCTAAAATTGGAATCGCACTGTCAGGCGCTTCGGGCCGGGCCGTGGCGCATATTGGAGTTCTCGAGGTTTTGCGGGAACACGACATACCAATAGATATTATTGTGGGCTGTTCTTCGGGCGCGTTGATTGGCGCGAGTTTTGCGATCGGGACCATGGATAAAATGAAAGAATTTATGTTCTCACTGACTTTTCCGAAAGTTTTACGGCTCTGGTCAACCAGACGGGCTAAGGGCGGCATATTTCATCTCCACAGCTCCAAGATGAGCGAGGAATTAAATGCCATTACTAAGGGTTTGAATTTTGAAGACATACCACATCCCACATTAGGATTTGTGGCGACGGATATAAATACCGCGGAACTTATAACTCTCAGTTCCGGCAGTTTGAACCGCGCGTTCAAGGCCTCAGTAGCGGTTCCAGGATTGTTTGAGCCAGTTATTTATGGCCGAAGGTTACTTGTGGATGGGGGATTGGTCAACATTGTGCCGACTTTGCCTGCCAAAGAAATGGGTGCGGATATCGTAATTGGAATTAATTTGGCGGCTACAAAATTTATTTATGAAAAGCGCATGCCCATCTGGCGCGGTTACCGTTTTTTGACCCGTTTAACTGGCCTGCAATTTATCCGCGAAAAGATACTTCCCATGCTTTCCCCGCGCCTGCTGTTTCGGATCGACAGCCAATCGGATATTTTGGAAGAATCTGATATCAAAGTTCCGGGCGTAATTTCAATTCTGACCAAAGCCATTGAACATTCATTCCGGATTGAAGAACAATGGGATGAGTCGCAAATTGCGTGTGATTTGATGATTGAGCCCAAGGTCAAACACTTTGGCAAAGCGGAATTTAGCCAGTTGGAGCAAATATACCAAGAAGGCCGGCGATCAGCCGAAGTCGCAATTCCGGAAATCAAAAAACTAATTGAAAATTTTAAGTTCACTGAAGAATCAGTGACAGAAGTTACTGAAACATCGGAAAGCAAGATATGACGATCACTGAAGCCAAAAATATTTATTGTCTGGGCATTGGCGGAATTGGTGTCTCTGGACTGGCCCGGATTTTTTTGGGCTTAGGTAAAAATGTTGCGGGTTCGGATTTGCGTGCATCGCAAGTTACCCAAGGACTTGAGCAACTAGGTATCAAAGTTGCGATTGGCCCCAACCCCCAAAGCTTAGACCCGAAACCGGATTTGATTGTTTATTCGCAAGATGTGCCAGAGGCTGATCTAAATATTTTTGATTGCCAGAAAATTAACCAAGCCCAAGCAATCGGCGAATTGATGCTTGGTAAATATGGAATCGGGGTGACCGGGACCAATGGCAAGTCAACGACCGCGACCATGTTGGGTTTGATTCTTGATCAGGCCAATTTGGATCCGACAGTTTTGATCGGCTCGCTCTTATCGCCAAAAAATGAAACTGAAAAATTCAAGGCCAATGCCCGATTGGGACAGGGTAAATATTTCGTGGCCGAATCCGACGAATATCACCGTAAGATGCTGGAGAATAAGCCCCAAATGATCTTGGTCACGAATATTGCCGAGGATCATTTGGATTACTACAAAGATTTAAATGATATTAAAGCTGCATTTTTGGAATATGTTCAAAGCCTTCCGTCTGATGGAATTTTGATTTACAATGCGGATGATCACAATACAGTGGAAGTTTGCCGCGAGGCTAAATGCCATAAGTTTACTTTTGGAATTGGCCACTATGCTGATTTACAGGCGATTAATTTAAAAAATGAAAAGAGCAGGCAAATTTTTGATTTGCATCTTAATGATGAACGCATTGGGTCTTTTGAACTTTCAGTCCCGGGCGCGTTTAATGTTTCAAATGCCCTGGGTGCGGCCTTAGCCGCGATTAAGCTCGGAGTTTCTGTTGAAGTGATCCAGAAGACTCTGGCAAACTATGCTGGCTTGTGGCGCCGTTTTGAGCTCGTTGGGGAACTGGAAAGCCGACCCGTTATTTCAGATTACGGTCATCATCCGGCAGCAGTGGCCGGGACAATAGAAGCGGCTAAGCAATTTTACCCAGGTAAAAAGATTCTAACAGTGTTTCAACCACATCATCGGAATCGAACAAAGGAATTATTTGGCGAGTTTGTGGAATCTTTAATTCAGGCCGATGAAGTAATCATCCCAGAAATCTTCGACGTCTCTGGTCGCGAGCACGGCGAGCAGATCAGCTCAAAAGATTTAGTTGACGAGCTTAAACGGCAAAAAGAAAACGCCACTTTTGCCAAAGACCTCGATGAAACCGAAAAGTTAATCCGGGAAAAGTTGCCAAACTTTGACGTTATCCTCATGATGGGCGCGGGGGATATTGATACCTTGGCAAGAAAGATGGTAAAATGACAGCATCAGCTGTCATCCCGGACTCCGATCCGGGATCCAAACATATGAACATTGCTATCAAAGCTACAAATCTCGATCTGACGCCACCGATCAAACAATATGTCGAGGAAAAAATCGGCCACTTGGAAAAGTTTATCCAGGCCATGGAAGCGCATTTGGAACTGGATCGGGACAAGCACCACAAGACCGGGTTGGTTTTTCACGCTGAAGTCAATTTGATCCTGGGCAGCAAGATTATGCACGCCGAAGCTAGAGGCGAAGATATCTACTCGGCGGTTGATCTCCTGATCCCAAAACTCAAAGAACAAATCGCCAAGTTTAAGGATAAAAGGATTCGATTGGAGCGAAAAGGGTCACGGAGCGCAAAAAACCGCTTGACATCCTAGCAGATTGCTTTATTATTACTATTGCGTATTATTTTTATCTGAATTGACCTCGAAGACGATCAAGAAGAAGAAAAATGGGTTCAAGAAGTTCTGGCGGCTGGGAATGGAAGAATTCAACACCGGCAACTTTGATATTGGTCAAGACGGCGAGCTAATTGTCCGTGAAGGCCATTTCCAATACAACATTTACGACATAATCAAAAAATACGGCAGTCCCACAGAAATTGTTTTCCCCACCATCATAGAAAACCGCGTGCGCGATCTGATTGAGACCTTTAACGCCTACATTAAAATTTTAGGCTACAAGGGCCGTTTTTTCTATCATTATGCCATGAAGGCCAATCAGACCAAGCAGTTTGTGCTGCCGGCTGTGGCTGAGGGCGCTAATCTGGACGTGGCTTCGGCCAACGAGCTCTTCTTGGTCAAGCGCATGATTGAACAAGACAAATTTAACGCCAAGATCCGCGTGATCTGCAATGGCCCTAAGACCGAAAAATACATTAGCTTGATCGAAGAGTTGAAGGGCAAGGGTTTGATTGTGATTCCGATCATTGAAGACCATAATGAGCTTGAGCGCCTGAAAAAATTTAAAGGCGAAGTCGGGATCCGGGTCAATTTGGATATCAAGGTCCAGGCTCATTGGGACAAAAAATTTAACCGCTTCGGTTTTAGCGAGGAAGAATTACGGAAAATTGGCAAAGTCCGGAATCTTTCCACCCTGCATTACCATATTTCCAAACAGATAACGACGATTGAAGGTTTAACCAAACCGTTGAAGAGAGCCATAGCGCTATTTGCAGAAATGAAAGTGAAGAACCCTAATCTTGATACTTTGAATATTGGTGGTGGTGCCGGGGTGCCGTTTGAAAAAAGAAAACATTTTTATACGGGCAAGAGTTTAATTTCGCAGCTTGTTAAAACCGCCAAAAAAGAATGCGATAAATTAGGGATAAAGCATCCGAATTTGATTGCTGAATGGGGGAGTTATGTGGCCGCACCAGCGCAGATTACGATTTACAAAATTATTGCCGAGAAAAACGTCAGCGATAAAAACCACAAGAAGTGGTATGTTATTGACGGCAGCTTCATGAATGATTTGTTGGATACCTGGGCTATTCATCAAAAATGGCATGTGACGCCAGTGAATTATATGAATGCCCGTAAGCTACAGCCAGTCTGGTTTGCCGGCTCGTCTTGCGATTCTGACGACAAATATACAGCGGGCGGCGAGTATATTATGATGCCGCGATTGGAAGATTCGGACGAATTATATGTGGCGTTTTTTGACACTGGAGCTTACCAAGACGCTCTCGCTTCGCATCATTGTTTATTGTCTTCTCCGGCGAAACTGATTGCTCAAAACGGAGAAATTCAATTGGCGCGCAAGCGAGAAAGCGCAGAAGAAGTCGGCAAGCAATTTGGGTGGTAAACTATCAATTATTTCTGGCCTAACGACAAAATCGTCCAGCGTTGACAAACGCTGGTTTTATGAAGTCAAAGATTTAATCACCGAAAAAGCTCTGTCTACGGTATCATTTTTGAAAAGCATATTAAGTTCCCAGCCAATTGACGCAACTTCAATAGCGCTTATTCCATTCCAAGCCAAAGCTTTCAATACTACATAATACACACCCGGAGTAGCTAAAGTCAGTTTATCCGAAAACTTCATGGTAATTGAAGATAAATCTTTTATTTTCATTACACTCTTTTGGTTTTTTAAGATTTTGTCTACATCTTTTTCTAATTCACTGCTCATAACAATTATTGATTCAAGATAGCCTGTCGATATATTGAAGAATGAATCTTTTTTCTTTTCTGTTATTTTTAAAATCTCTTGGTGTATTCTGATAATATCGGGAGAATTGGGAAATACAAATTCAATAAGATTTGAGCGTACGCTAATGTTTTTTGTATCTTTCAGTATTTCTTCGTCAGAAATCGGTGGTTTTATTTTTCTTTTGATTCTGCGTAAGGCCATAGCCACGGCTTCTATGGAAACTTTTTCCAGTAACTTTTTTTCTATCTGGGGGCGGATTTGCCTGGCTATGCCTGAAATATTGGCCACATCTTCATACAGCACCTCGGATAAAAAAGGCGAGCGGCTAATTATTTCTTCAGTTATTTGGGAGATGGTGATCATGTTAGAATTATAACAAATCGTTATAATTTTGTCAAATTGTCAAAAAACTTGCTTAAAATAAGGGATATCTATAATATTTACCGTTAGTCAAGTTCTTTCCATCGACGTGGTTAGCGGAGTGCAATATTGCAGATATTACAGTCCGCCGATCACTTCGGCACAGTCCAAGGAGGACGAAGATGAAAGCTGATCTGAAGCAAAAAGTCAACGGCGAGGTGTTGTTTCGGGCATTCGATGGGACGGAAGTCCCGATGTTCCCACTTTGGGGATATCAAATAAAATTCGGCCAGACACAGCGTGTGGAAGGGGCGATGTACGTCGTTGACAACGGCGACCTCCAGCAAAAAATCGGCGCTGGAGTCGAGATTTTCCAGGAAAGACGGTTCTTGCTCTGGAAATTCTGGTTTAGCGTCGGACGAATCGTGCTTGAGCCCCTTAAGTTAAAAGCATGGCATACCGCTGTCGATCTGCGGGTGGAAATTACCCGGTTCGGTAAAGGCGGCCGGTATTTCCTCAGGATGAACGACGACCGAAGGACCTGGCCAAACCGCGACGTATTTTCCTTTGCGCTCGCAAAAATGACACACACGTTTTACGACAACATCGGATAAGGAGTCGCCATGCAGAGATTTTTTGTAATAGAAGACTACACGGTCTGCACTGTCTGGGACAGACTTATCCTCGAGGAAATGCTTGGGCTTCCAAGCAAACCCGTAGGATGGGGTCGAACCGAAAACACACTTCCAGAAGGGAATTGGACTCTCGGACACGGGATTCACCAGATGGCCACAGATGGGGCTTACGAAAAGGCCGGCATCCCGAAGCCGAGCTTCGAACAGCTCCCAGCCATGTTCTGCGTCGACGATGATGGTATCGTCGGCCAGTACCGTGTCACGACCGCGCCCAGAGCAGTTGAGTTTATCAGGAAACACCTGAAGGGGTGATCGAAGACCTCGCCGGACAGCTTGCAAGCATTTCGCTTGCGCTGTCCGGCTCACTTTTTGACATAAGGTTAGTTTCTCTGTAAAATAATTTTATAATTAAGTTTTAGAATAGACTGTCGCGCGACTGCCGACCTGTCCGCCAAAGCCTTAGCGTCGGCGGATGCGGAAACCTCTGATATAAAAGCAGTCACTCGCAGATGCGAAATAAATTTATGAACAAGAATACTCTAAATAAACTTTCACCAGGACTTCGGAAATTGATTATTCCGGATAATACCAAAGCATTGGGTAGTTTGAGTTCGAATATCAAAGGCAGTCGCATACCAGTGAGCAAATTTGCAGAGCGGACACTGAATCATACCAATGGTGGGGCGACCATGGAGGCGGCTTTGTGGCTGAAGAATCATTTGAAAAATGGCGGCAAACTGGTAGTGACTTTGGCCGGGGCGTTAAGCTCTTTCCAAATTGGTGTCATGCTTGCGGAATTGATAAGAAAAAATAAAGTGCATTTGGTTTCCGCCACTGGCGCTAACCACGAAGAATCTTACTATCGCTATGTGGCCCACTCTCACTACGCCGACATTCCGCGCTACACCGAACTGACCCCGAAGCAGGAAGCGGAACTCCGAGATGCTGGACTGAGACGAATAACCGACACTTTCTTGCCTGAAGATGAAAGCGTGCGGATTATGGAGCCGCATTTGGTCAAGATGTGGCAAGAGGCCGAAAAAAAGCGGCAAAAGTTTTTTCCTCATGAATATTTTCGCCGACTGTTTAAAGAAAAATTGATCAAACCAGACAGCCAAGCGAACCCACATGACTGTTGGACATTAGCGGCATTTGAAAAAAATATTCCGATTGTTGTGCCAGGCTTTGAAGATTCAACTATGGGCAATATTTTTGCCAGCTATACTTACGACGGTCCGCACAAGAAGAAAGGCGATACTGTTTTGGACGGTAATGTTATGAAAACCGGTTTGGAATATTTTCACCTATTATACGACTGGTATATGACAGAAAGCAAAACCACGCCCATTGCCTTTTTGCAACTGGGCGGGGGCATTGCCGCGGATTTTCCGATTTGCGTGGTGCCTTCTCTGAAGCATGATCTAAAGCTCCACGGAAAAGTCCGTGACTGGGCTGGGTTTATAGAAATTGGTTCTTCACCCATGTCGTATGGCTCTTATTCCGGCGCTGGCGGCAAGGAAAAAATTACCTGGGATAAATTATCAACAAATAGCTATTACCAGATCATTCAAAGCGATGTCACTGTGGCCTTCCCCTGGATCGCGGCGGTATTGTTGGGGCTTTAAAACAAAAGAAAGGCTTTGGGCTAGCCCAAAGCCTTTCTTTTGTGGATATCCGGTTGCTGTTGGGTCATGCAGTGGATGGCGCCGCCGCCGTAGATAATGACCGTGCAGTCGATGCCGACAATTTTTCTGTCAGGAAAACAGCTCTGGATAATTTCCAGGGCTTTTGCATCACTGGGATCATTGTACGTGGGCACAAGTACAGCTTTGTTCGCAATATAAAAATTAGTATACGAAGCCGGGGCCTTACTGCCGGCAATGTTGCCTGCCGGCGCGTCTGTAAAGTGAAGATTAGGTAGTGGGAGCATCAGAACTTCAAAAAGGTTACGAAGATCACCTTCGTAACCCTCAGCGCAAACAACTTTGGTCGGGGAGACGAAGCGGGCGATGTCGTCGATGTGGCCATCGGTGTGGTCGTTAACTAAGCCCTCTTTTAGCCAAACAGTTTTGTTGACGCCTAAATAATCGCTGAAATATTTTTCGTAATCCGTTTTGGTCAGTCCTGGGTTGCGGTTGGGATTAAGCAAGCACTGCTCAGTGGTTATGAGTGTTCCTTGTCCGTTTACGTCTATAGCTCCGCCTTCCAAAACTATTCCAGGATTAAGCATGTCCAAGCCTGTCCACTCTGCTACTTTTTTCGGTAAGGCGGCATCGATCAGCAAATCAGGAAATTTATTGCCCCAAGAATTAAAAATCCAATTGACTAATGTAAGTTTTTCTTCTGAATTTTTGACAAAGATCCCGCCGCAATCCCGCATCCAGGCATTCATGTAATCAGTAATGTGAAAAGAGACTTTGGATAAATCGATTTGGGCAGTTCGCAACAGCTCTGTAGTCTGGGTTTTCATCTCTTCGTCCAAAACCAAAAGCTCCACCTGTTCGCTTTGGTGAAGGGCTGCGATAATTTTTACCAGTTGGCTTTCGACTTTCTCGATGCGGCCAGGCCAGCTGATCTCATCATGCGGCCAGGCCAGCCAAACCGCAGAATGGGGCTCCCATTCTGCAGGCATGCGAAAATTATTTTTTTTCTGATAAGGCGCGTTGTTCATCTTTGTAGTGCTTGACATTTTTAAGTTTCCTCGATTTTTCAACCAGCTTGTTTGAAATCAAAGTTTTGTACGTATCCGGTCTTCGGTTGCGCAGAAATCCCCAGCCATCGGCAAAAAATTTATTGCGCTCTAGATCTAATTGGGCGATTATTGTTTGTTCACCAATGCCAGCCCGCTGCAAAACCTTGCCGAATGGATCGGCGACGAATGATTGCCCGAAAAATCGCATTTGGCCTTCGCGACCCACGCGATTGATTGCGACTACGTATAAACTATTGGCAATGGCGTGGCCGCGCATGTTGGTTTCCCAGGCATCGTGCCAGTCGCCCTCTGGGTTGTAGCCCAAGATATCGCCCAGAGCCGTGGGATAAAAAATAATTTCCGCGCCAGCGAGTCGCGCGGCTCGGGCCGCCTCCGGATACCATTGGTCATAGCAGATGAGCACGGCAAAAGTGGCGAATTTGATTTTGTAAACTTTGTAGCCTAAATTGCCCTGCTCAAAATAGGTTTTTTCGTAGAAACCCGGGTCATGGGGGATATGGATTTTGTGATACGTGGGCAGTAGTTTGCCGGTGTGGTCAATCACGGTAGCCGAATTGTAGTACTTATTTTGGCGTTTTTCATAAAGTGGCACAATAATCACCACGCCATATTTTTTGGCTAACTTTGAAAACTCTCGAGTAGATTCTCCCGGGATAGTTTCGGCAAACGCTTTTTTATCCGTTCTTTGGTATTGCGGAAAATAAATCGTACGAAAAAGCTCAGGCAGACAAATAATCTTGGCACCTTTTTTGGCCGCTTGTTCAACTTGGGCCAAAGCGTTCTTGAAATTCGCGTTTAGATCACCAGACATGGAAGTCTGGATCGCAGCGATTGTAACTAGTTTTTTCATGTGTGTATTTTAGCTTTTTTAGTCGCTATTGGCAATGTTTAGAAAATTTGCTATGATGTTTTATCAACAGCCGGACCGCAATCATTCGGCAATGTTTACATAAGGAGGATACGCGCCATGCCAACACCACTTGAGGCCAGACTGGACGCGATTTTTGCGGCAGTCACGAACGAGAACCGTCGGGCAGAGGTCAGTGCCGCTGTGTTGGGGTTCCAAAAGGATTTACAGCAAACGGTGGCAGAGTTTCTTGTGGACGCACACCTCGTGGGTAAATTCTATGAAGCCAAACGGCGGCTTCAGGTAGAGCACCACGTGACGTTCAGAACAATCGTTGCTTTGTCCCGAGAGCTGGCCATCCCGCCACGCGCCGCACACAAAGGAGGACAGCAGTGATGTCGAATGAAACGACCAGTGAGGACGCGATCAAGAGAGCAGTGGCTTACCTGAATACCGAAAGCTCAGAAAGTAACAGCCTAGACCAGGGCACAGTTCCTGGTCTTTTCTTTTTGGGTAAAAAAAGGTATAATAATCAGGCTTTTTAATAGAGAACCATCCCAGCGAAAGCTGGGATCCACTACAAATAATTAACCAGTCTGGTTTTAATTAGTGAAGTGGACCCCGGATCAAGTCCGGGGTGGAAACCCATACGCAATGTCTTTTCTATCCAACCTTTTCAGCTCATCGAACGAATCAGTAGTCAAACAACTTGGTAAGCAAGTTGATCAGATTAACGCGTTTGAAAAAGAGTTTGAGGCTAAATCGCAAGACGATCTGAAAGCGCTGACTGTCAAGTGGAAATCAGAATTGGCGTCTTTAGACATCGAACAAACTAAAGAGTACTTGAGCAAAATTTTACCCGACGCTTTTGCCTCAGTACGCGAAGCGGCTAAACGCACTATTGGTCAGCGCCATTATGATGTCCAGCTCGTGGGTGGCATGGTGCTACATAAAGGCCAGATTGCAGAAATGCGCACAGGCGAAGGCAAAACTTTGGTCGCGACCTTGCCGTTATATCTCAATGCTCTAGTTGGCAAGGGCGTGCATTTGATCACTGTTAATGATTATTTGGCCCGCTGGCAGGCGTCCTGGATGGGGCAGATTTATCATTATTTGGGAATGAGTGTGGCCTCGATTCAGCATGATCAGGCTTTTTTATATGACCCAACTTATGCGCCGGAAGAGGCCGAAATCAAACAGATTGAGTCCGAAGTGCAAGGCTTGGTTTTGGATGTCAAACACATGCGGCCGATTTCGAGACAGCAAGCTTACCGAGCTGATATTACTTACGGCACCAACAACGAATATGGCTTTGATTATCTGCGCGACAATATGGTCTGGCAGAAAGAGCAAATGGCGCAGCGCGATTTGCATTATGCCATTGTGGACGAAGTCGACTCAATTTTGATTGATGAAGCGCGCACGCCATTAATTATTTCCGCGCCGGATACAGACAGCACTGATTTGTATTTTGAATTTTCCAAATTTGTCAGTAGTTTGACTCCGGATGACTACACTTTGGACGAAAAACACAAACAAGTGGCGTATTCAGACTTGGGCAATGATAAACTGGAAAGAAAATATGGTGCCAATATTTATAGTGACGTCAAGCTTCGCCACCAGGCTGATGCGGCTCTGCGCGCCAGAACTTTGTTCAAAAAAGATATCAATTACGTTATCAAAGCTGGAGAAGTGATCATTGTAGATGAGTTTACCGGTCGCATGATGTATGGCCGGCGATACTCTGAAGGCTTGCATCAGGCCATTGAAGCCAAAGAAGGGGTCAAGGTTCAGCAAGAAAGCAAAACCTTAGCCACAATTACGTTTCAAAATTATTTTAGGTTATACAAAAAATTAGCTGGCATGACTGGCACGGCCGAGACTGAGGCGGAAGAATTCCACAAAATTTATAACCTGGAAGTGGTGCAGATTCCGACCAATAAACCCATGGTCAGACAGGATTTGCGAGACCAGGTGTATAAAAATACTCAGGGAAAGTATGATGCTTTGATTCGTACAATCAAAGCCACGTATGCCACAGGTCAGCCGATTTTGATTGGTACGATTTCAATTGAAAAAAATGAATATTTATCCGAACTGTTAAAACAATCCGCTGTGCCGCATGAAATTTTGAATGCCAAAAACAATGAACGCGAAGCTCATATTATTGCCAATGCTGGGCAAATCGGCAAAGTCACGCTTGCGACCAACATTGCTGGCCGTGGTGTGGACATTATTTTGGGTGACGGAGTGCGGGAACTCGGCGGGTTGGCTGTAATTGGTACGGAACGGCACGAATCTCGGCGCATTGATAATCAGTTGCGCGGGCGATCAGGCCGCCAGGGTGACCCTGGCTCTTCCCAATTCTTTTTGTCGCTAGAGGATGACCTAATGCGCTTGTTTGGTGGCGAACGGGTCCAGAAGATGATGGAGACCTTGGGTATGCCCAGTGATCAGCCGATTGAGCATGGCTTAATTTCCAAATCCATTGAATCCGCTCAGCGCAAAATTGAAGGCTTGAATTTTGACATGCGCAAACACGTGCTGGAATATGATGATGTCATGAACACTCAGCGCACGATTATTTACGGCAAGCGAAAGGATTTACTCAAAGACGGAGTTGATTTATCCGACCCAGCCTCGACTAGACTGTCGAGTCTAGGCGGGCAGATTTTAGAGATGCTCGAGAAGGAAGTCGCGACTCAGATAAATTTTGCTTTAGAGCAAGATGAATTTAACTTGGAACAATTACATAAAGAATTAGCCGGCTTCCTGCCTTTCCAGCAAGCCGACGTGATTGATTCCAAGGATCCGGTAAATTTGATTAATCATTTTACCCAAATTGCACAAAGGGAATACCAAGCCAAGCAAGAGAAATTGGGTAAAGAAGTCATGAACCAACTCGAGCGATTGGTTTATTTGCGATCCGTTGACACGCTGTGGCAGGAGCATTTGGATACCATGGAGCATTTGCGCGATTCAGTCAGATTACGCGGTTATGGCCAGCGCGATCCTTTGCAGGAATTTAAAAATGAGGGTTATTCTTTGTTTCAAAGATTACTGGATGAGATCAACCGGCAAGTAGTCTATACGATTTTTAAAGTTGATGTCGCGCCGCAGCCAGTTGCAAGAATCAGGAATCAAGAATCAGGAATCAATGACATTGGCCGCAACGATCCGTGTCCTTGTGGTAGCGGTAAAAAATGGAAGAAATGCGGTCTGTTGAATACTCAAGAGCATCAGAAATTAACTAGTGCTAAAATATAACTATGCCCATTAAATTTATTACAGATAAGATCACAAGATCAGAACTGCTGGACTTGGCCAGAGAACGGTTTGGTGACATGGTTAAGGCCGTAGTTGATATAGCAAACGAAACTATGACTGTGGGCGGAGATTTGCATGCGGACGAAGAAGCCATGCTGTTGCAAGCCGGCTCAAAACAGGAAAATCTTTGGGGAATTAACATCTATCCGGAAAAGGTTGGTGACGATATGATTGAATTCGACTCCATGATTAATATTCGGCCCTCAATGAATAATCGATCTCGAGGGATCGAAAGTATGGAAATCCAGCAAAAAATTAAATCGGTAGTTAACAAATTAATCCATGATGCATAAAGAGTTGGCCAATGGCGGGTGGCAAAAACTAAGTTTAATGCAACAGATGGGCAATATCGGCAGTGAAATTAGTCGCGCCAAAAAATGGCAAGGCAAAGACGAGAAGATTTTTAACGGCGCGGTTGATCGGGCCTTGGAGTTGTTTGATCTAACCCTCTCTGATACCCGTTGGCAGACAGGTCTAAAAGAGATTGCGCGCGCACGAGAATTTTTTTGTGATGCTCTATTCGGTTCAAATCAATTCCAAACTTCTCTTGAAGATCTCGATCGATATTTTTTTCAATTCGCCCTGGCCGCTCGACGCTGATATAAAATTTTATGAAAAATAAAATTATATATTTATTTCTTGGATTGCTAGTGATTGTGACAGGAGTTTATTTTCAACATGGCAAAGTTGCCAAGCCCGTAGTCTCGGGGCAGACTTTTGATCGATCAGTTAAGGTCGAATATGGTCAACCGATTAAAGTGGCGCATGTCATTGACGGAGACACGATTGAGCTCATCAATGGTGAGCGGTTGCGTTACATCGGTATGGATACGCCGGAAGAGTTTGATCCGAGAAAACCAGTGCAATGCTTTGCCAAAGAGGCGGCGGAACATAATCGACAGATGGTTGAGGGTAAAGAAATCAAATTTTATAAAGACATGACTAGTTATGATAAGTACGGCCGGTGGCTGGGGTTTGTGTATTTAGCTGACGGCACATTTGTTAACTTAGAATTAGTAAAGCAAGGGTATGCGTTCGCCTATCCATTCCCGCCGGACATTTCGAAATTTACTGAGTTTCAAACAGCCGAAACCGTGGCTCGTACAGCCAAACTGGGCCTCTGGGGCGGCTGTACCATTTCCAGCACTTCATATGGTCGCGAACAAACTAATCCAGTAAAATAAGCATGATCAAAACCGCTGAATTTGTTTCCCCAAAGCACCCAGACAAAATCTGCGACTTGATTGCGGATTCGATCTTGGATGCTTTTTTAGCGCAAGATAAAGACTCGCGCGTGGCCGTGGAAGCCATGGGCGGGCATGGTCATATTACTGTTAGCGGTGAGATTACCAGCCGCGGCCAGGTAGATATAGAAAAGCTAGTTCAGGCTATCGTGGGTGAGAATTTTAGCGTTTCTGTGCACGCCACATCCCAGAGTCCGCAGATAGCCCTTGGTGTAGACAGCGGCGGAGCTGGAGATCAGGGAATTATGATCGGCTTTGCGTGCAATGGAACTGAGAATTTTATGCCATTGGAGTACGAACTGGCTAGAAGCTTATGTCAGGAAATTTATCAGGTTTATCCGCATGACGGAAAGGTGCAAGTAACGATTGATTCAGATCCCCGCTTTCGCGGGGATGGGGTGAGGGTGGTGGCTTCGTTTCAAAATACCAAAACATCTGAGCTTTTGAAATTAGTCCAATCAAAAATTCAGGCTGAAGAATACTTAATCAACCCGGCAGGAGAGTGGACAATTGGAGGTTTTGATGGGGACTCTGGGCTAACTGGTCGTAAAATCGTGATTGACAGTTACGGGCCGAATGTGCCGGTGGGCGGCGGATCATTCTCCGGCAAGGATTATACTAAGGTTGACCGGACCGGCGCGTATATCGCTCGCAAGATTGCAGTGGATTTAGTTAAGGTAAATAACGCGCGCGAAGTTTTAGTGAAACTGGCCTATGCCATCGGACAGCCAGAGCCGGTGATGGCTGAGGCTTTGATTGATGGGCAGGCAATAAAAATTGTCGGATATGATCTGACGCCCCAAGGCATTCGAGAATTTTTGAAGTTGGATACTGTAAAATTTGCTGAGACCGCAGCTTGGGGGCACTTTGGACGGGGCTTTACTTGGGATCTCTGATCTTTAGTGCTAAAATATAGATAATTAATAGGGTCTGCTGCCGAATGTGCTTTCGTCACGAAAATGCAGAATTTTGAGACAGAATCGTTGCATAAATTTTTTGGTTTATCTGGAAGATAAGCCTGAAAATTTTAAGACGATTATGGCCAAAATTATGCATTTGCAGTAGAAATGACATTGGGCAGCAGACCCAAACAAGGAGCTATTTTATGCTTAATCAAAAGGCATTTGCGAATTCATTGGGGGTTTTAAGCGGGTTGGCTTATCTGGTTTTTTTTGTTCTCAGCTTGTTTTGGCCGAACTTTTTTAAGCTCATCTTCAACGCCCAATTTTTTGGCGCTGATGTGGCTTCACTTCTGCCGCAGTCTGTCTCGGTCTCTTCGGGTTTACTGACTTTGGCCGGCGCGGTACTAGTGGGTTGGTCATTTGGTTACGTCTGGGCTTGGCTCTACAACGAGTGGGCCAAATAGCACTTACACATCTTGATGAAAATAATTTTAGGCTCAGGGTCACCGAGGCGAAAAAAACTTTTGAAAGAGATGGGTTTTGATTTTGATGTGCTGGTTGCAAATATTGATGAGCGAGCGATCCGCCACGATGATTTACATCAGCTCCCAGTCCTAATTGCCCAAGCCAAGAGTGATGAGATTAAAAAAAATATAAAAGAACCTGCGATTCTGATTACTTGCGACACGATTGTCTTGCATGAAGGCAAGTTATATGAAAAACCAAAAGATGAGCAAGAAGCGCGCGACATGCTTCAGTCTTACGGCAGGAAACCGGCTGAAGTTATTTGCGGTGTTGTCGTTACCAATACTCAAACAGGCAAGTCAGCTCAGGGAATTGATTCCGCTAAAGTTTATTTTCACGCCATACCACATGCAGTGATTGAGGAAATGATAAAACACGGCAAGATTTTTGATTTCGCGGGCGCTTTTCATCCCGATGACCCGCCAATAAAGCCTTATGTTGCATATATTGAAGGCGAGATCGGCACTGTGATGGGACTTCCGAAATTGTTGACGAAAAAATTAATCAAAGAAGTGAATCAAGAATCATGAATCAGGAATCAAAACAAGTCGTGGTTACAGTGTCCGGCGGGTTTGATCCGATTCATCCCGGCCATATTCGTATGTTTAAAGAAGCCAAGGCTATGGGCGATAAGCTCGTGGTGATTTTAAATAATGACAATTGGTTGATGAAAAAGAAAAAGTTTGTATTTATGCATGAGCAAGAGCGCAAAGAAGTGATCGAAGCGATTAGATGGGTGGACGAAATAGTTGTATCCAAACATCCCAGACATCCTGAAGGTGCCGAGGATATGAGCGTGTCCAATGAGATCAAGGAACTTAAGCCCAATATTTTCGCCAATGGCGGCGATCGGAATGAAAATAACGCCAAGGATCCAAATTCGTCTCTATATTGGGATCTGAAGATGTGCCAAAAGGTGGATTGCAAAATGATTTTCAACGTGGGCAAAGGCGGCAAAATTCAATCCAGCTCCTCCTTGGTTGATAAAGCTTCCCGGAATGCCCCGCGCAAAGTCGACGTCAGGATTAAGCATCGAAAGTAAGATGGAACAGACCAAGTGGGAAATTCGGATTCGTGGTCAAGAGATTTGGCATGGTATGCTTGATGATATTGCTGCGGCCAAGCAATCGATAGAAATGGAGCAATTTTCAGTGCGCGATGATAAGATCGGGCATATTTTTTTGCAATATTTTGAAAGAAAGTTAAAGCAAGGGGTCAAAGTCCGAATAATTTGTGACGCGATGAACAGTTGGCGGATGTTTGCTTCGCCTTACTTTAAGCAGTTAACGAGACAAGGGCTTGAGTCAATCGCGTTTAATCCTCTGAATATCTTTAAGCCGACCAAGGCTTTTTTTCGTGCGCATAAAAAAACTTTGATTGTTGATTCGAAAGTCGCCTGGGTCGGGGGCTTGGGGATTAAGGATAAATTTGAAAATTTTCGAGATAATCAAATCCGTCTGGAAGGACCCGTGGTTGCCGATATTATCCAATCTTTTGAAGCGGTCTGGCAAAATCCGGATCCGGAAGCCAAGCTACCAATCACCCCGCAGCCGAAGGACAAGGAGTTTCAGTATCTCATAAACTCAAACGGCTATCACAAAAAGCAAATTTATGAATGGATGCGAGATTCCATTGCCAAGGCCAAAAAGCATATTTATTTGACTAGTTCATATTTTTACCCGGACCAGAATTTTTTTCAGCTAATGATCAACAAGGCTCAGCAGGGAGTGGATGTCAAAATTATCATCCGTGGCAAGGATGATGAGCATCTGCCGGTCAGATTTTCTGCTTCTTACTTTCGACCCGCGCTCATAAACGGAATTGGAATTTACCGCTACATGCCTAACATTATCCACGCTAAAGGCGCGATTATTGATGATGTGGCCTCAATCGGGACCTGTAATCTCGATAAATTTAGTTTTTTTTATAATTCTGAATCAAACATTGTCAGTAGGAACAAGCTCTTTGTTCAAGAAATTAACCGTCAATTTCATGAAGATTTAAAATTTTGTAGTCACATCACTCTCGAGGCCTGGGAGCAACGGCCTTTGCGCGAGCGAGCGTTGGAGTTAGTGTTGTGGCCCTTCCATAATTATTTATAATGTTAGATGACCGTAAGCTAAAACAAGTCTTTATTTTGATTGTCGGAATGTTTTTGATTATTGGCTGGTTTTACCCAGGTAAGAATCAAGAATCTAGAATCACGAATCAAGAGTCAGAAGAAGCTGAGTATTTAATAATTTCTAAATTAAATATTAAGGTCCCAATCATTTATGTTGATTCCAAATCCGAAGACAAGATTCAGAAAGGGTTGTTAAGAGGCGTGGTGCATGTAGCAGGTACTGCAAGGCCAGGTGAAATTGGCAACAGTTATATTGTCGGTCATTCCTCGGATTATCCGCAAAGCAGCGGTGAGTTCAAGCAAATTTTTGCCCGCTTACCACAGCTCAACATTGGTGATGAAATAATAATCATAAGTACTCGTGAGGAATTAAGTTTTAAGATCGTCTCAGTCAAGATTGTCCCAGCTGACGATTTGTCTGTGTTAAATCAAGAAACTTCGGGCAAAAGATTATTAACCCTGCAGACTTCGTACCCAATAGGTACAGCCCAGAAGCGCTACGTTGTAATTGCAGAAATGACGAAAAAGTAGTATACTTCTAATTGAGGAATCCGACTTCGCTAAAGCTTCGTCGGACAAGTAACCCTCTTTTTTATTATTTTTATGTCCAAAAAACGACTTTATTTTACCTTTTTATTGATTATTTTACTGACCGCAGGCGCGGTTTATTTGGATATTCCGACAGGCAGTAAAATCAATCTGAAACCAATTAAAATAAATTATGATCAGCCATTTAAGCTCAAACTTGGTTTAGATTTACAGGGTGGCACGCATTTGGTTTACGAAGGTGATTTGAAAAATATTCCGAACGAAGCCCAAGGTGATGCCATGAACTCGGCTCGAGACGTAATTGAGCGTCGGGTTAATGGTTTTGGCGTGTCAGAACCTTTGGTCCAGGTCTCGGGCTCTAATCGGATTATTGTTGAACTGCCCGGGATAAAGGATGTTAACGAAGCCATCAAGCAAATTGGTCAAACACCATTTTTGGAATTCCGTGAAGAAAATCCCAATCCGCCGTCAGTAAAGCCCAATGCTCAAGGTCAGATAAGTCTCAACGCCGACGACGCATTTAAGACAACCGGTCTTTCCGGCAAGCAGTTCAAGCGCGCGGCTTTGGAATTTGATCAGCGCACCGGGTTGCCGCATATCGCTTTGCAATTTGACGGCGAAGGCACAAAATTGTTTGCAGAGATAACTACCCGAAATGTCGGCAAACGGATCGCTATTTTTCTAGATGGACAAATTTTGTCCGCCCCAACTGTTAATACTGCAATCACAGACGGCCAGGCCATAATCACGGGGCAATTTAGCGTCAAGGAAGCCAAGGATTTGGTCACTAGGTTAAATGCTGGCGCTCTGCCTGTCCCGATTAAGCTAGTCCAGCAACAAAATGTCGGGGCGACCTTGGGTGCTGAGTCAGTGCAAAAAAGTGTGGCAGCCGGATTGATCGGGTTTATGATTGTGGCTCTATTTATGATTATTTATTACCGCTTGCCCGGATTGTTGGCCGTGCTGGCTTTGTCAATTTATACTTTCTTGAGTTTGAGTATTTTTAAACTATTTGGTATCACATTAACTTTAGCAGGTATTGCTGGATTTATTCTGTCGATCGGCATGGCTGTGGACGCCAATATTTTAATTTTTGAACGAATGAAAGAAGAATTACGCAAAGGCAAAACTTTGCAACAGTCCGTGGAAGATGGATTTAATCGGGCTTGGCTGTCAGTTCGTGACTCGAACTTTTCCAGCTTAATCACGACTTTTATTTTAGGTTACTTTGGCTCCAGCATCATTCGTGGTTTTGCCATCACTCTTGCTCTCGGAATCCTGGTATCTATGTTTACGGCCATCACCGTGACACGGACGTTTTTGCGCTTGTTAGTTGGTCATAATTTATTAATGAAGCATCGATTGTATGGAGTGAGCTCGATGGCCGAGGAGAAGCCCAATGCTTAACATTATTAAATACTACAAATTTTGGTTTTGGGTCTCGGGCATTCTCTTGGTGGCTGGAATTTTGTCTTTGGTGATTTTTGGTCTAAAACTGGGAATTGATTTTAAGGGCGGCACCTTGACCGAGATTCAATTTAGCCAGACCGTCCCGGGTGTTTATGATCTCCAAACCGTGCTTCACCAAGGCGGCTTTACAGATGCCCAAATTCAGCCAGCCGGGGAGCGGTCGGCTATTATCCGAACTGGGCCGCAAGAAAAGGACCAGCACGACAAGCTGGTGAAGGTTTTGGTAGATAAATATGGCCCGGTTACAGAGCAGCAGTTCACGTCAATTGGCCCAATCATTGGGAAAGAATTGCGTTCTCAGGCTTTTGTTCAGTTGATCTTAGTATCACTGGGAATTATTTTTTACATCGCTTACGCCTTTCGAAAGGTTTCCAAACCGGTCTCGTCCTGGCGGTTTGGTATGGCGGCTATCGTTGCCCTTCTGCATGATTTATTCATCGTTATCGGCGCATTTTCTATCCTCGGACACTTCAGAGGCATTGAAATAGATAGCCTATTCATTACCGCGCTTTTGACGGTGCTGGGTTTTTCCGTGCATGACACAATCGTGGCCTTTGACCGGATACGGGAAAATTTGAGGATTCGTGCTGGCCAAACACTGCCTGAAATTATCAACAACAGCATCAATCAAACGTTGGTCCGGTCAATCAACACTTCACTGACTGTGATTTTCGTTTTAGTTGCCCTGCTTTTATTTGGCGGTGCAACTATTCATAATTTTATTTTGGCACTGTTGATTGGTATTATTGCCGGCACTTATTCATCCATTTTTATTGCCAGTCCGATCCTGATTGTCTGGCACAATTGGGATATGCGTCGGCGCGGCTAAATTCCCACAAAGTAAAACGCCCCTGAATGATCTGAGACCCTTTTAGTAGACTCGGAATAAAACCGCTAGGCGGTGCTTAAAAGATGATTCCTGTATTCCACAGGGGTCATTTTTTTAAGTTCCCATT
>JGI1358J11329_10000899_pt1 | contig 25246 bp, 10 predicted proteins | sample Subgroupgradi54m_FD_11329 | JGI IMG/M metagenome (IMG submission 11329)
GCGGGAGAGCGAAGGCCGAGCGCCGAGCGAAGCGACGACACGCTGGGTCGTCGCGAGCGGTGCGCAGGCGGCCGACCCGGAGCGAGGGCGGCCCGGCTGCGAGGTGTGTTCGGCCCCGACCCCCGGGTGGGGCGAAAGAGGGCGGCCCGGCCGGCAACTTGAGGAGATAGGGTCGTGAGAGAACGGTTCATGATCACGCTGTCGGTCTCCATCCTTACGCTGATGCTGGTCCTCACGCTGATGCCGCTCCTGCTGATGTTCTACACCTCCGTGAAGCCGACCGGCACGCTGTTCGGCCGCAGGGAGCAGGTGCTGGTCGCCGATTTCGAGGTGGGGGAGATGAACTCGATCGGGGGGCCGATCCAAGTCGAGCCGGAGGGCACCTCGAAAATGGAGATGGAGTTCCTGCCGCCGCAGATCTCGCCTAAGCAGAGCCGCGTGCTGAAGGTCCATTTCGAAAAGGGGGACGGCGCGGCCCGGTGGAAGACCCGCGTGGGGCAGGACATGCGGAAGTTCTCCGTGCTGGAGTTCAAGGTGCGGGGCGAGCAGGGGGGAGAGAGCTTCACGGTGGACCTGGTGGATTTGAAAGGCCGCCGGGCCTCGCTAGGGATCGAAGAGGTCCTGCGGGGAGGGCTGACCACCCGCTGGGAGACCGTGCGGATCCCGATGGAGATGTTCCGGCTCGAGTCGATCACGCCCGAGCTGTCGGAGCGCAATGCCGAGGACCTGGTGCTCAGCTTCAACGAGGGTTCCGGCACGATCTACCTCGACAACTTCAAGTTCGTCTTCCGCGGATGGACGCTGAACAACTACTGGGACGTTCTGATCAGCGGGCCGTTCGGCCGGTACGCGGCCAACTCGATGGCGATCGCGCTGTTGGTGACCTTGACTAACCTGCTGTTCGCCACGATGGTGGGATATGCCTTCGCGCGGCGGGAGTTCCCGTTCAAGCGGCTCTTCTTCTTCATGATCGTGGGCTCCATCGCGATCCCGCCCCAGGTGCTGATGGTGCCGGTCTTCATCATGATGAAGCACCTCGGCTGGCTGAACACCTACTGGGCGCTGACGATCCCGAACCTGGTTCTGCCGTTTGACATCTTCCTGATGCGGCAGTACATCTCCAAGCTGCCGATCGCCATCGAGGAGGCGGCCCGCATCGACGGCGCCTCCGAGTTCCAGATCTTCTGGCGGGTCATCGTGCCGCTCTGCCAGCCGGCGCTGGCGGTGGTCGGCATCAACACCTTCATGGGTTCCTGGAACACCTTCCTCTACCCGTTCCTGCTGACCAACACCGTGGAGATGCGCACCCTGCCGGTGGGTTTGGCCCTCTACAAGTCCCTGCACGGCGTCGACTGGGTCCACCTGATGGCCGGCTCGGCGATCACGGCGATCCCGGTCATCGTGGTCTTCCTCTGCTTCCAGCGCCACATCATCGAAGGACTCACCCGAGGTTCAACCGTCGGGTGAGTCCTTCCGAGGGGGAAACCATGGCGTGGTTTCCCCCTCGGTTCTCCCCCATCCAGCAAAAATCATTGAGGTCTTTTGCGGGGGAGTTTCCCACTCCCCCGCAATACAGCCCCCTCTCCAGAGGAATTTAAATGGGCTCTAGAGAGTGGTTTCTCGGCAAGGTAGTCACCCCTTCCGGAGTGGTCGAGGAAGGGGCGGTGGGGATTGAGAAAGAAACGATCACCTACGCTGGCCCCGCCGCTGAAGCGCCCCGCAACAAACAGGATCCTTCCCGCGCCGTCACCGGCTGGATCACGCCTGGACTCATCGACCTCCACCTGCACGGCGCCGGCGGCCGGGATTTGATGGAAGGGACTGCCGAGGCGATCGAGCAGGTCAGCCGCACGCTCGTCCAGCACGGCACCACCGCGTACCTCGCCACCAGCATGGTCAAGCGGGACATCCCGGCGAACCGGCATTTGGCGATCGCCGCGGAGCTGACCGGCCCCATCCAGGAAGGGGCGGAACTGTTGGGCATCCACGTCGAAGGCCCGTTCGTGAATCCTCTGCGGGGCGGGCTGATCCGCTCCGACCGGATCTGGCCGCCCAGCCGCCAGGACCTCGAACAGATCCTCGCGGTTGCTCATGGCAAGCTTCGGATGATGACGATGGCGCCGGAACTGCCGGGGGCGTTGGATCTGCTGGGGCCGCTGGCCGACGCCGGCGGCATCGGGTCGCTCGGCCACACCGAGGCGGCGTTCGATGAAGCCAAGACCGGCTTCAAGAAAGGGATTCGCCACGTGACCCACCTCTACAACGCCATGCGCGGGCTCCACCACCGGGAGCCGGGCGCGTTGGGGGCGGTGCTGATGGATCATGGTGTCACCGTGCAGTTGATCGCCGACGGCGTGCACGTCCACCCGGAACTCCTGCGCTGGACGGCGGAGGTCCTGTCGCCCGATGCCGTCGTGCTGATCACCGACGCCCTGCCAGCGGCGGGGCTCGCCGATGGCCTTTACGCCTACGACGGCCGAAATTACCACTCCGAGAACGGCTCCGCCTGGTATAGGGAAGGGCCGGAGCCGAAGCTGTTCGGCACCACCTGCCTGCTGGACGAGCTGGTCCGCCGCGCGATGAAGTTCATGGGGGTCACGTTCCAGCAGGCGGTGCGGATGGCGAGTTGGAACCCGGCCCGCACGCTCGGGATCGAGAAGCGCCTCGGATCTCTGGCCGCCGGCTGCCAGGCGGATTTGGTACTATGGGACTTATCCTTGCAAGTGCAAGAAACCATTCTTCGGGGGAAAACCGCGTGGAGGAAACCATGAGACGGATCACGGCAACCGTGGCGGCGATTCTGCTGGGATGGGCGGCCCCTGTTTGGGCCGAGACGATCGAGCTGGTGACTTATTACCCGACCTCCGCGAGCACCGGGGACCTGCACGTTCGCAGTATCACGGTGGGGACGGGCTACCAGGGCGTGGATATGTCCGCCAATGACGGGGTGGCGCTGGTCAACGAACAGCTGGGGATAGGGACGACCACCCCATCGGGTTCCCTGCACGTGGTGGGGCCGGCCAACCAGCCGGACACCGTGCTGTTCATGCCGGGCACCGGCACCGGCACGATGCGGGTGGGGATCGGGACGGCGAACCCGCCGTCGCTGTTGGGGCTGGGGGTGAACACGAACCTCGGGGCGACGCGCCAGGCGATCACGATCGGCAACGCGGGAGTTGGGGCGCCGGCGGTGGAGGGGGCGAGCTCGAACGGGGACAAGCTGGTGATGTGGAACGCCATAGCGCCGCAGACCCCCTATAAGGCGGCGATCGGCATCGACGTTAACAGCCAGCTGTGGCTTCAGTCGAGCGGGAACAACGCCAACAATAAGATCACCTTCTACACTTCCAACAACAGCGTGACCCCCTTGGAGCGGATGCGGATCGACGCGCAGGGGAAGGTGGGAATCGGGACGGCAAACCCGGCCGCTCTGCTGAACGTGCACAGCGCCGCGGGTCAGGCCGCGTTAGTGCTTTCCGGTCTTTCCGATGCCGGCCAGACCTATTCCGCTCTTTATTTCAGCGATCAGGGTCAAAATGCGGCTACCAACGGATGGGCCGTCTCGTTTAAGAACGACACGGGTCTTGCTTCAGCGAGGAGTCTTCAGATTGTCAGAAATCCGACAGGGGTTGGAGGAGGCGCCTATCTGCAGATCAACCCGAACGGCAATACCGGGATCGGGACGACTGCCCCGGCTTATAAGCTGGAGGTGAACGGTCTCTTTGCGACCCGGGGAAACCGCACGTTTCTCTTCGGCGCGGATAACTTAAACTACCACTGGATCATGGAAGGCGGGGCGACGGAGGGGACGAACAACGCGTTGGGGTTTCATTTCCCGAGCCGCACGGTGCTGGTAGGGTACCCGACATCGGGGCCGATTTGGAACCTGACCGTCAGCGGGGCTACTCTCAAGCCGGGTGGGGGCCCTTGGGGCAGTACGTCGGACGTCCGGCTGAAGAAGAACATCCACCCGATGTCGGGTGCGCTGGAGAAACTGCTGGCCCTGCGGGGCGTGACGTTCGAGTGGAAGGACCCGGCCTCCCAGGGGAACCTGACGGGGACGCAGATGGGGATGATCGGGCAGGAGGTGGAGAGAGTTTTTCCGGAATGGGTGAGCGAGGACCCGGCGGGGATGAGAGTGGTCTCGATCCGCGGCTTCGAGGCGCTGACGGTGGAGGCGGTGCGGGAACAGCAGCGGGAGATCGCAAAATTGAACGAGCGGAATGATCTCTTGGAGAAAGAGGTCCGTCTGCTGAAGGAAGAGATTTCGAGGAGAGGCAAGCCATGAAGGCCGTTTTCTTGGCGCTGGCCCTGGGGGCGGGCGTTTTCTCCGGAAGCGCTTGGGCCGAGACGATCGAGCTGGTGACTTATTACCCGAGCACGGCGAACAGCGGGGACCTGCACGTGCGCTCGCTCACGGTCGGGACGGTCTACCTGAACGAGACCCCGGGAGATGGAACCGTATTGATCGCGGACAAGGTGGGCATCGGGACGACCGACCCGCAGGGATCCCTGCACGTGGTGGGCCCGAACAACCAGCCGGACACGGTGCTGTTCATGCCGGGCACCGGGACCGGGACGATGCGGGTGGGGATCGGGACTACCACTCCGCTGGGCCCTCTGCATGTGGTCACCACCCTGCCGGACCCCAACAACGACATCATTGCGCAGTACTCCGGCACGGACGCCGTCTCTGGGCCTGAATTCATGACCCGCAGGAGCCGCGGTACGCCGGACGCTCCCACGGCAGTCCAGGTGGGGGATGATTTGGGCGGCATGCGGTTCTTCGGGTACAACGGGACCAGCTACGGAACGGCCGCGTCCATCGACGCGGTGGTGCAGACGGCGCCCGTCGCGGGCCAGCCGATTTTAGCCACGCTCAATTTCTTGACGAACGACCTGGAGCGGCTTTCCATCACCGCGGCCGGCAATGTGGGGATCGGGGTGACAACGCCGGTCTCGACGCTGGAGGTGAACGGCTCGCTGGGGTTGAGGACGACGGTGGTGGGCGGCGACACGGCGCTCAACGACACTCACAACGTGGTGCTGTGCAACAACGGGGCCAACATGGCGGTGACCCTGCCCGCGGCGGCCGGGGTCACCGGCAGGACCTACATCATCAAGAAGATCTCCAACAACACCGCCCGGGTGACGATCAGCGCTCCCGCGACGACGATCGACGGCGCCGCAACGCTGGTGCTGTACCTCTGGAAGGATTCGGTCCGCCTGCTCTGCGATGGGGCGGGCTGGCACGTGATCTCGGACGGGCGCGCACCCCTCACGGCGAAAATGAGCCGACGGATCGTCCAGTCGATCCCCGGCACGGCGACCTGGGTCACGATCGACTTCAACACGATCGATTTCAACAACGGCGGCATGGCCGACATGGCGACGGACCGGTTCACCATCCCACGGGACGGGATTTACCTGATCACCGCTCACTGGCTCATGAACACCGGTGTCGGGGGGAGGACGGGGATCTGGATCAACGGATCCCCCCTGGCGGAAGAGCTGGAAAATCCCTCTCCGGTCAATCCGGTGGTCGCGGACGTTTTCTTCCTCCGCGCCGGGGATTTTATCCAAATGCGCGTTGTTAACGCCAGCGGCGCGGCTGTCAATACGCAAAGTGTCGCCCAGCACTGGCCCCGCATGACGGTTTCGGAAATCCGGTGATGAGCGCGAGGACGGCCATGGCGGTCCTCCTGATCAGTTGCGCCGCCTCCGCCCGAGCCGAGTCGATCGATTTGGTGACCTATTACCCAACCGCTTCTAACGCGGGAGATTTGCATGTCCGCAGTATCACGGTGGGGACTGCTTATCAGAATGTGGACATGTCCTCCCGGGACGGAACGGCGCTGATCGTGGACCGGGTGGGGATCGGCACGACCACCCCTCAGGGATCCCTGCACGTGGTGGGGCCGGACAACCAGCCGGACACGGCGCTGTTCATGCCGGGGGCCGGGACCGGGACGATGCGGGTGGGGATCGGCATCGCCGATCCCCTAGGTCCTTTGCACCTGGCCGGCGACATCACTCTGGACTATTCCGGGAACGACCCACTCTCGGGTGCTGAGTTCAGCTCCCGCAGAAGCCGCGGCACTCCGGATGCTCCCGCGGCAGTGCAGGTGGGGGATGATCTGGGCGGTTTTCAGGGGCTCGGGTACAACGGGACCGGTTACGCGCAGGCGGTCGCCATCGACCCTGTGACGGACCAGGTGCCGGTGGCCGGCCAGCGGGTCGCCGCGATGCTGGTATTCCATATGCAGGACCCTGTCCGGATGCTCATCACCTCCGGCGGCAATGTGGGGATGGGGACAGCGGTGCCGGTTTCCACGCTGGAAGTGAACGGCTCGCTGGGGTTGAGGACGACGGTGGTAGCCGGCGACACGGCGCTCAACAACACTCACAACGTGGTGCTGTGCAGCAACGGGGCCAACATCACGGTGACCCTGCCCGCGGCGGCCGGCAGGGCCGGCAGGACCTACACCCTCAAGAAGATCTCGAACAACACGGCGAGGGTGACAATCAGTGCCCCTGCGACGACCATTGACGGCGCCGCAACGCTGGTGCTGTTCCAGTGGAAGGATTCGGTCACCCTGCTCTGTGACGGGGCGGGCTGGCAGGTGATCTCGGATGACCGGCTCCCTCTCACCGCAAAGATGAGCCGGCGGGCCGCCCAGTCCATTCCCAACTCCCCGGGACCCACGACGTGGACCGTGATTGATTTCGACACCGTGGACTACAACAACGGGAACATCGCCAACGCGGGGACGAACCTTTTCGTCATTCCCCGGGACGGCTATTACCGGATCACCACCCACTGGTATCTGACGCCCGGTTCGTCAGGGCGGGTGGGGATCCAAATCAACGGAGCAGGCCATGAGGCGGAGGATTTGGTCGGCACCGCTCCGGATAATCCGGCGCTCAGGGACGTCTTCTTCCTTCAGGCCGGAGACCAGGTCCAGATGATCGTCTCCAACTCGACCGGCGCGGCCGTCAATACGCACACGTCCCCCCAGCACTGGCCCCGCATGACGGTGACGGAAGTCCGGTAGTGGGCGGTTCTTTCGGTGTCAGCTACTACGGGAACCGGATCCCGTGGCGGGTGAAGGAGGACCTCGCGGCGATCCGCGACGCCGGCTGTACCTACGTGGTGCACACCTTCAGCGAGGAGGACCACCAGTTCTACCAGCCGGCGATGGAGCGGATCGTCGCCGACAGCCGAGCACTGGGGCTGGAGGTTTGGTTGGACCCCTGGGGCGTGGGGCAGGTGTTCGGCGGCGAAACCTATTCCGCGCTGGTGATGAAGGACCTCTCCCTGCGGCAGGTGAGCTCCGTGGGTGAACTTCTGCCGATTGCCTGCCCGAACCAGCCGCTGTTCCGGGAGTATCTGCTGAAATGGATCGACACCTGCGCCGGCTGGAAGCCGGAGGTCCTTTTCTGGGACGAGCCCCACTTCCACATCTACCCGGAAAAAGATTGGGGAAACCCCCAGCCGAAGCTGTGGGCCTGCTGTTGTTCGGAATGCAAAAAGCTGTTCGAGAAGCGGTTCGGCCATCCGATGCCGGATTCGCTGACGCCCGAGGCCCGGCTTTTCAAGGAGGACTGCATCGTCGAGTTCAGCCGGTTCCTCTGCGACGCCACGAAAGCAAAGGGGATCCGGACTGCTCTCTGCCTCCTGCCGTTCGAGAGCTCCTCGACGATCAACGATTGGGCGAAGGCGGCGGCGATCCCCTCGGTGGACATCCTCGGCACCGACCCTTACTGGCAGCCCGGCGCGCCGGCGGTGGGCCAGCACGTGGGCCGGGCCTCCCAGCGGATCGCGGAACTCTGCGCGCGCTTCCATAAGGAAGGGCAGATCTGGATCCTCAATTTCAACATCCCGAAAGGGGAGGAAGGGAAGATTAAGGAAGCGGTTGACGCGGCGTGGGAGGCCGGGATCCGGAACCTGGCCGCCTGGAGCTACTTCGGGGCCGCCTACATCAGCTTGAAAGCGGAAGACCCCGCCGCGGTTTGGAAAACGCTGAGCGCCTGCTGGCAAGAGCTCCGAAAAAGGAGTTCCTAAAACCATTTTTCAATTGACATCTTTTTCAGTGGACGGTAACGTGGGAGCGCTCTTCCCAACCTGATGAAGACCATGGAACTCGAAGACCACGCCCTAACCGAACGCGAACGCAAGAACGTAGCCATTTTGGAGGCCATCAAGCGGTATGGCCCCATCTCCCGCACCGACGTCTCCAAGCTCACCAAGCTAAACATCGTGACCGTCTCCAATTACGTCAACAACTTCATCGAGCAGGGGCTGGTCATCGAGAAGGGGTTGGACATCTCTTCCGGCGGCCGGCGGCCGACCATCGTGGTCCTGAACCCCAAATCCTCCTACGTGGTCGGCGTGGATTTGGGGGTTTTCCACGTGCGGACCCTGCTGGCCGACCTGGAGGGAAACATCGTCTCCCATTCCCGCAGTACCCGGCCCCGCGACACGGCCGACCACGTGGTGAACACGCTGACCGAGGAGATCGAGAAAACGATCGAGGCCTCCGGCATTGACCGCAAGAAGATCCGCGGCATCCAGATCGGCGCCTCCGGCGTGATCGACCGGGAGGTCGGCACCATCCGCTGCACCGAAGGGGTCGCCTCGATCTACGTGCCGGTGACCTCCCTCCTGCAGGAGCGCTTCAAGATGCCGGTCAAGCTGGAACACGACGTGACCACCGCCGCTTACGGAGAGTGGTCGCTCGGGGCCGGCACCGACGTGGACATCATGCTGTTCATGTACTCCGGCGTCGGGTGCGGCATGATCATCAACGGCGAGATCTACCACGGCATCAGCGGGACCGCCGGCGAGGTCTCCATCAAGGACCAGCTGGACATCGGCGATGTCTGGATCGGCAACATCTCGGCGCTGAAGCCCTGGGCCGCCCACTTAGGCATCCCGGACGAGGCGCGGGAAGCGCTCGAGAAGGGCGGCGTGTCGAAGATCTCGGAGCTGGTGCAGGGCAGGGTGGAGAAGATCACGCTGGAGACGGTGTTCGAGGCGGTCAAGGCCGGCGACAAGACGGCGGTGGACATCGTACAGAGAGCCGGCGAGCGGCTGGGCGTGCGCGTGGCCTTCCTGATCAACCTCTTGAACCCCGGCGCGGTGGTGATCGGCGGAGGCGTCGAGGCCGCCGGGCCGGTGCTGATCGAATCGGTGAAGAAGATGGTACGGATGTGCGCGTTTGAAGAGATGGCCAACGCGGTCAAGATCGTTCCCGCCCGGCTCGGAGAGAACTCCGTCGCTTTGGGTGCCGCAAGCCTCGTCATTCGAGACGTCTTCGCCAGCGTTTAATCTGCGAGGGTAATTCATCCCCATGCAATACGGACACTTTAGCAATGATGGCAGGGAATTCATTGTCACCCGGCCCGACACGCCCCGCCCCTGGTACAACTACCTCTTCAACGACGTCTACCACTGCTTGATCTCGCAGACCGGCGGCGGCTTCTCCTATTACCGGGACCCGAAGTATTACCGGATCCATCGCTACGACCACTTGAGTTCCGACCGGCCCGGCCGCTACCTCTATCTGCGGGAGCCCTCTTCGGGAAAAACCTGGTCCTTAAACTGGCAGCCGATCCGGAAAGCGCTTCCAAAATGGGAATGCCGCCAGGGGTTGGGCTACACCACGATCAGCGCCACGGCCAACGGCATCGAGGGATCGGCCACTTACTTCGTCGCCAAGGAGGCGCCGGTCGAGCTGTGGCTCGTGAGTTTGAAGAACGTCACGAAGGCCAAGAAAACGGTGGAGATCTTCCCGTTCGTCGAGCTGGTGGCCGGCGACGTGGCGCTCGAAACCCATTATCGGAACATCCTCTGCCTCTACAACGAGGCCTCGTTCGATGCCGGCTCAAAAGCGATCGTCGCTTTCAAGCACCCGTTCAAAACCTGGCACAAGCCGGGGTACGCCTTCTTCGGCTCCTCGTTCCCGGTGGACAGCTGGGAGTGCCGGCGCGAGAGCTTCGTCGGCCGCTACGGCAACCTGGGCGACCCGGAGGGCTTAAAGCGGAAGCGGCTCACCCAACAGCCGGTCCGGGGCGAGGACATGGTCGGCGTCCTGCAGGGGACGTTCCAGTTGAAACCCGGTGAGACGAAGGAGTTCGTCGTGGTGCTCGGCATGACCGAGAAGAGGCAGGAGGTGTCCTCCCTGGTCAAGAAATTCCGGTCGCTGGAAACCGCGAAAGAGGAATTGGCGGCGGTGAAGGCCTACTGGCGGAAATCGCTGGAAGATATTTGGATTGAGACACCGGACAAGAACCTGGACCTGATGGTTAACCTCTGGGGAAAGTACCAGCTGTTCGCCATCACCCATTGGCGCGGCACCTCCCATTACCACGGGGCCGAAGGGGGCCAGGGGTATCGGGACACCTGCCAGGACGTGGAAGGGCTCCTCAGCGTGGATTTGGCCACGGCCCGGGCGAAATTGGAACGCCTGCTGTTCTACCAGTACAAGAGCGGCCACGCGGTCTCCGGCTTCTCGGAGATCGAGGGGACCTGGGAGAACCAGGGGGTGGCCGGCGTGATCAAGAAAGCCGACGTTGCGGTCTGGCTGCCGTACAGCGTGGTCGCGTACGTCAAGGAAACCGGGGACACCGCCTTCCTCAAAAGGCAAGTCCCGTTCCATGACGGCGACTCCGCGACCGTCTACGAGCATGTCCTGCGGGCGGTCCGGTACCTCTACGGCGCGCGCGGCCACCACGGGCTCCCGCTGATCGGACACGCCGACTGGAACGACGCGTACGACCACGTGGGCGTGAAGGGCAAGGGGGAGAGCATCTGGCTGGGCATGGCGTTTGTGCGGGCCTGCCGGCAGGTGCAGGAGCTGGCCAAGTTCATCGGCGACCAAGCCGTGGAACAGGAGATGGCCTCCAAGGCGGAGGAGCTCACTCGCATCGTCAACCAGGAAGGGTGGGAAGAGTCCTGGTACCTGGCCGCCTTCAACGACGAAGGGTGCAAGATCGGCTCCAAGGACAACGAGGAAGGGAAGGTCCCGCTGAACTCCCAGACCTGGGCGATCCTCTCGGGCGTGGTCTCGCCGGACCGGCTCCCGAAGATCCTGGAGAAGATCGACCGGACGCTGGACACCCCTTACGGGCCGGCGCTGTTCCTGCCCAGCTACACCTCGTTCAACCCCGGCATTGGCCGGGTGACCGCCTTCGCGGCCGGCACCAAGGAGAACGCGGCGGTCTTCTCGCACGCCTGCGCCTTCAAGGTGGTCGCCGACTGCACGATCAAGCGGGGCGACCAGGCCTATGACACTTTCTCCAAACTGCTTCCGAGCTCCAAGGCAAAGAAGGACCACGACCGCTACAAGGTGGAGCCGTACGTCTGGGCGGAGTATGTGATCGGGCCCGGGTCGGCCGATCGGTTTGGGGAAGGGGCCTTCACCTGGAACACCGGCACTACCCCCTGGATGTTCAATGCGGCGACCGAGTGGATCCTGGGCGCCCGGCGGGAGTTCGGTGGTCTGCTGATCGACCCCTGCCTGCCGAGGGGGTGGAAGCAAGCCAAGATCCGGCGCCCGTTCCGGGGTGCCCTCTACGAGGTGACCATCCGCAACCCCGAGGGGGTTTGTTCCGGCGTCAAACGGATCACCGTCGATGGGAAAGAGCAATCCTCCCCGCTCATCAAGCCCCACGGGGACGGCAAGCTCCACCGGGTGGAGGTGGTCCTGGGCTCTTCCGGCTCGAAGCGACCGAAGTTAGTAGCAGAGAAATCTAGATCCAACCCTTGACTTTTCCAGGGTCAACGGGTATAGTTTTGGTACTTCTATGAGCACTTTGACCCGGCCCATATCTCCCCGAGTGGGCGGGGGGGTGGTGGTTGGCCTCCTCCTACTCCTCTGCGGTCCGCTCCCGGTGTTTTCCGCCGCGGACGAGAACTCCAAGGGGACCTTCTGGGAGCGCCACGGAAAGGTGGAGGACGCCTCCACCGCCCCCTCCTTCGGGTCTCCCGCTCCCGCGGCCGATTCCCAGCCGATCCAGCAGGTCCCGCTCACCCTCGAAAACCTGCGCATCCCCACCGAGCACGGAACCCTCAAGGAAAGTCACGCGGCCCGCGAGCCGATCATCATCCACATTCAGGACGCCCACGCGAACTACGACGCCCAGAAGCACCTGGCCGGCATCCTCGACTACCTGATCAAGGCCCACGGCCTCACGCTCGTCCTGGTGGAGGGGGGGTCCCGCAACGACTCCCTCTCTTACATGCGCACCTACGCGCCGCTGGAGAAGCGCCAGCAGGTGGCCGAGGAATTCCTCAAGAGCGGCAAGATCTCAGGCGAGAACTACCTGGACCTCACGACCGACTACAATTTCACCGTGTACGGCATCGAGAAGCCGGAATTGTACGACCAGAACATGGAGGCCTTCTTCACGGTGGAGCAAGTGCAGACCAAGGCGCTGGGGTCCATGGCCGCCTTCCGGGAGGCCGTGGAGACGCTCAAGCAGAACCTTTATCCGGAGGAAGTGAAGGGACTGGAACTGCGGGAGCTGGAGGTGAAGGAAGGGCGCGTCCCGCTGGCCCAGCATTACCAGGCCCTCGCCGAGGAGGCGGCCAAGCGGAAGATCAATGTGGCCGACAAGGAATTCCCCAACCTCCTGAGGTTCCTCAACGCGAGCCGGCTCGAGAAGGATCTGAACTTCAAGCAGGTCGAGACGGAGCGGACCCGCTTCCTCGAAGCGCTGACCCGCTCCCTGCCGAAAGCAGAGATGGACGCACTGCTCAAACAGTCGCTGGAACTCAAGCAGGGGCTGATCAGCCCGGCCACCTTCTACGGCCACCTGAAGACGCGCCTGAGTCCCGAGCAGGGCAAGGAGTATCCCACGCTGACCCAGTACATTGAATACCTCGCCCTCTTCGAAGGGATCGACCACGCGGCTTTGTTCAATGAGGTCGAGTCCTTGAGCGGCCGGGTCAAGGACAGCTACTTTAAAACCAAATCCCAGCGCAAGCTCGCGCAAACGGCCAAAGACGTGGGCGTCCTGGAGGACCTGTTGGAGCTGAAGCTCACGCCGGACAGCTACGACTACTACCGTACTCATAAGAAAGAGTTCCGCCCGGACACCTGGGCGGAAGACCTCCGGCAGTTGGGCCAGGAGCAGAAGCCGCCCCTGCTATTCTCGCTGAGCCCCGGGCCGCTGAACGCCGCCATGCCTTCCATGTCCAGCTTCTACGAGGTCGCGCGAGAGCGGGACGAAGCGATGGTGGAGAACGCCCTCAAGCAGATCAAGGAGTTCAACGTCCCCTTTGCCGTGCTGGTGGCCGGCGGTTTCCACACGCCGGCCTTCGAGCGCCTGTTCCAGGAGAAGAAGGTTTCCTACGCGGTGGTCGCCCCGAAGGTGGGCAAGGTGACCGCGGCCGATACCGAGAAGTACCACCGGGTACTTAAGGAAACGTACGTCCCGATGTCCGAGAAATACCGGCAGAAGATGGGCCTGCCGTCCGCGGCGGTCGGCCCCACCAGCAAGAACCGCGCCGAGGATCAAGGATCCGCCAGCGAGATTCGCCCGGTCACCGCGTCGGAGTCCCGGGGCGTCGCGCTGGCGGCCGAGGAACGCTAACCGAGGAGCCGTTTTTATCCATGAAAAACCATTTCACCCAAAATCATCGGCAGTTCCTCGCGCTCCTTACAATCCTTAGTTTTACCTTTACACAAGCCGTTCCCGCTTGGGCCCTGCGGCCCCAACAAGGAGCGGACAACCCAGCCACAAGAACCGGTTTGGAGGAGGCTCTTAGCAAACCGGCTGCGATTGCGCAGAGTACCGTCCCTCTGGAACCGGCCACACGTACCGTTTCCATCCGAGGGGTCGATAGCCCACTCCTCTCGGTCGTCTTTGGGCGCTTGGAAGCTCTTCCCGTGGAGAGAAGGAACACGCGGGAGATGGTCCTAGAAGCGCTTGGCGCGTTCCGGGCCGGCGTTCCGCCCCGGGTGTCCGCCCAGATCCCCCCTCAGCAGGAGATTTCCAGCCAGTTGGACGATTTGATTTCCCATTCACCCGCCTTGGATTGCCCGACCTGCGGCGCCCAACTTGCCCATGCCATCTTGAGCAATCCGTTCTCCGACCCTGAGTACCGGTTTCCGGAAGCACTGCAAAGCCCTCAGTTTCAAGAAGAGGAAGTACTCAACGCAGTGCTGTTGGCTATGAGTATTCTCCAGAATGGCCGCCTGCTGACCCTGCAGGGTCCCGACGGCCACCGGATGCCGGCCAGCACCGCGGCGGATGTGCGTGATTTGCTGCTGCTGGCGGAGGCCGTTCCCGGATTCCCCCAGGCGTTGCGCCATCAATGGGTAGGTGCGCGTTTATCCCAGGGGGACATGGAGCAGGCGTTGAAGGAAGGGCAGTTGGTGGTTGCCCATATGGGCGGCAATCACTTTGTCCAAGTGACTCAGATCTCTGACGGCCGCGTCGAATACACGGATCCCCAGCGCTCTTCAGAAACTAAGCTCCCGACCCCGGCGGTGGCCTCTCTTTCGACCCAGGCTTTTTTTGACTGGTGGAAATCAGATGCCCGTGCGAATACAGGGATTGCTTTGATCGGGCATTATTCGGGCCAAGCGCTTCATGTTCGGAACGAACTCTCGGATTCGGAACTCGCCGGCGTCGTGGGCTGCTGCGGGATCAACGCGACCTTCGCTCACTTTAGGTCCGTCCGGAAAATTCTGGATGCGGTGCTCCGGCTCAAGTATCGGGCACCGGATGATACAGGCATTCTGGCGATCGGCCGGAATGGGCTCTTGGTCCGCAAGGTTCAGGGGGCGCCGGACGCCTTGATCCTGGAGATGATCAGCGCCGCTCCGGCCGCGGGTCCGCTCTTCCCGGAAACGCTGAATTTGCCGGCCGATCCAAACCAGAACCGCATCGTCGTCGCGCAGTACCGGAAAGACCGCCGGGCTCTGCTCTTGGATGAAGGGTTGACAAGTTTTGTGCCGCCCGAATGGCAGGATCCCGGGCAGATGCTGCATGATATGTGGAACTCCAGTATCGATGGTTTGTACGCGGGAGCGTTCGGCGTGAGCATCGGAGATGTCGGAGGGTTATTTTCCGGATGGGTCTACACGTTGGGCTCTTCGGCGGACCAATACCAGACGCTGAACGGCCCCTTGCTCAACCTGGGCGACATGATCAGCCGATGGGATTTGACGCCCGAATTTGTCAAGCTGTTCCTCCGGCATCGTCTGATGCAGGAGCTCCTCCAAAACCCGGAGGACCTGGTACGAATTGCTGTCCTGGCCGATTTCGATCGGCTTGGGGACAGAGCGATGAAGCAGGTCCTGGACCGGGACGAGCAGGCGGCCTGGGATCAGATCTGGAAGAAATACCTTCAGGGCCGGACCATCACTGTTTCCCCCGATTTCAACCGGGATCCGGTCCGCCATGTGTTTCGTCTCCTGGACCAATTGGTGGGTTCTTTCCGGGTCCACCCGGAATGGGCGAAGGAGGTCCAGGATAGGTTTGACAGGCGGCGTCCAGCCGGAAAGCGGGAATGGGATTGGCGGACCTATTGGGAGTTGGAATACCGCTACAACATGCCGGGGCACGCCTACGGGGCGCTCGTGGACTGGGTTCAGGACTGGACATTCCGGAACGGGTTGGTGCCCGAGGGGATCCACCAGAGATGGGCGGCTCGCCGGCAAGACCAGGAACAGCGCCGGAAATTCTCCGATGGGGTCGTCGATCTGCCGCTTCTGCTGGTTCTGCCCGAGATCGTTCTCGGCCATGGGCGATGGGCCATGACGGGGGACCCGAAATGGTGGAACGGGCATCCCCAGGTGACCACCAGCCGAGCCATCGTTCACAACGGTGCCATCGAGGCCGATAAGAACAACGAATTGAAGCAGGAACACGAAAATATCTACAAGGCCTTGATGCAGGCGGCCGCCTCTCTTCGCCGCGACCGGTCGTTTGACCGCGCTGTCATGGAGCAGGCGGAGGCTATGGAGCAGGCGGTCCGCAGGAACTACGGCAGGTTTGAAGACGTAGCCGAGACGCAGGAGATCGTGACCGACACCAGGACTATTGTCCGGCAGTGGCAAGCGGTCGCTGATGATTACCGGGAGGATCTCGCCCAGGGGCGTGTCCAGAACGGTCTTATCGATTTAAGCCAGCCCGGACACCTCAACCGGGTCGGGCAGACCTACGAGGGGCGGCCGGTATTTGACCGGGCCAAAGCCTGGAACCAGGTGGTCAGTAATCTGCGCGAACATCGGAAGGTTGAGAATCCGAATCTCGACGAGGTCGCTTCCCGGGTTGCCATGATGGAGTTAGCTCCCGGTTCGGGCATCGCGACGGACGGCGTGAGTCTCGAGACCCCCTTCACCGAATTTGTGACCAGCCATGACCGTCCCGTGGACATCGTTGTTCGCCAGCACAAGGGTTCCAACGGGCAGGTGGCCTATGAGGATTACATGGTGACGTCCGACTCCGCGGCGGGGATCGGCCTCTTCCCGGCCGGCGAGGTGGACCAAGCGGCCCGCCAGATCGCCGCGCTTGAGGACCGGGCGATGCGGGAGATCGACCGCGCCCGGGAGGATCTCGCGGCGCACCGGACCACCGATGATCAGTTTTCCACCCGGGTCATGCGGGAAGTGGTCGGCATGCAGGAAGGGGTGGACCGGATCGTCAAGGGAGAGAAGTACACGGAAACGGTGGATGGGAAACCGGTCGAGCGCCGCCGGGGTGGTTTCGACGTGCTGGTTTACCACCTCAAGGGGGCCGAGAAGTACGCCCGGATCACCCGGAAGCTGGATGCAGAGGGCAGGCAAGTGGTGGATGTTCAGATCACCAAGTTCAACGGAGAGCCGCTTGACGCGAAAGACCCGTCGCTGAGATTGGTGGCCGAGACGGTGAACCCCTCCTTGGGGGACAGGGGGCGGTTTCAAAGCTTCATGGACAAGCACATCGCCGAAATCCCTCTGATCCTCCTTAAGCAGGTCTTGAACTACCTGCAGATGTCCGCCGGGCAGGCCGACGCTGTGGTGAAGCTGGACACGGTGTTTCCTGCCGGGGTTCAGCCGGTCATCGAACAGGATGAGCAGGGCCTTCATACCCGAATCCCGCGGGAAACTCCCATTCAGCGCCCCGGGCTCAACAGCGACGTGATCCGGAAGCATTTTGGCGGGTTGGAAGAAGGGAATCAGCTCCCGAATCTTAAGCGGGTCGTCCTGGTGGGCGTGGGCTCCTCCTGGAGGGATGCGAAGATCGCCCAAGCCCTTTTTCAGGAGCTTTTGCCGGGTGTCGAGATGATCGTTTATGACCCGGTGGAGGTTCAGAACCAAGGAAAGCTCCAGGAGCTGAACCCCAAGACCGACCTGGTGGTTGGTATGAGCTGGTCCGGGACGACCGACTCCATGGTCCGGCTCTTCAATCCGCTGGAAGAGGCCGGTTTTGTGACCATCGCCATCACGGGAAAGCCCGATTCCGACATGGGACGGATCGGCCGCTGGTCGGGCGGCACGATCAACGTCCTTTCGGGAGACGAATCCACGGTTGCCACGACCAAGGGTTTCGAGTCGGTCCTGTACAGCTTGTCCCTTCTTGCCGTCCAGCTGAGCCAACTGCAGGGCAATCCCGCCCTGGGGGGCGCCCGGAGCGATTACGTGAAGGGCCTGCGCCAGGTGGCGGATCTGGCCTACGACGTCCTCGCGGAAAGGGAGAAGCCCAAAGGTTCGCGAGTGCTGGACCTCAATGATGACCAATCGCTGGTCAATCGGCTGGGCAGGGAATATGCGCAGAGGGAGAAGCTCCTTTGGATCGGCAACCGGAACTACCCGATTCACGTGGAGGGAGAGCTCAAGGGGGAGGAGATTGCCTCGATCGTCGGAGTCGCGGCGGATATCGACGACTCCAGCTGGCAGGCGACCGTGACCCACAACCTGGACCCGAAAGCGGAGGAGAAAGACAAAGTAATCTTCGGTTTCGACATGACGGACCCGGACCGTTTCGATGAATTCATGGCTGAAATCCGGAAACTAGCGGAGGCCGGGGCCGATTTCATCATCCTCACCTTCGATGCCCGGGGGAACCCTCATTTTGAAGAGTTGGAGTTCTTGGCCGGCGAGCACGCCGGGAAGATTCACCTCGTCACCGTCCCCCAGGTTCGGACGACTCTTCAGCCGCTGATCAATGCCCTTTTCTATTTCCGGTTTGGCACGGCGCTGGCGAAAGGGCGCGGCATGACGGCCGCCGAGATCGAGAATTCCCGGAACCTCGCGAAATCAGTCACGGTCAGCTACGCGCAGAATCTGAAAGATCTCCTCTTGTCCACGAAGACGAAAGTCCTGACGGTTGATCAGCAGGCGAGCCCGGCATCGAAAGCCAAACAGAATGAGGCGATGGCGCGCCATCTCCAATTGATGAGCGGGAAAGCATGGCAAGCTATCACGGACAGCCGTTTGCGGGCGATTCAGCGTCTTCCGGCAGTGCTCCGCCAGGCGTACGGCTCTTTCTTCTCGGACAGCTCCTGGCTGGCCTCAGAGCAGGCCCGCCAGCGGTTAGAGCAGGCGTTCGGTCCCAAAGCCGAGAAGATCCGCCAGGTCGTCATTGTGACGGATGAGGAAGCGACCGAATACGCGGCGCAGGCCAGTGAAGCGCCTTTTTCTTCGGTCGAAGTGGCTTATTCCGGCACCGGCGACGGGAGCGTTTACGATCCGGCGAACCAGCGGGTTGCCATTCCCCTCCGGGGGGTCTACTACCGGGTCAGCTTCGACCGGAAGACCCAGTCCTACCAGCTGAAGTTCGACCCGTCTCTGGAGCAGAACAAGGGTTTGTCCGCGCCGGCTACCCAGGGCTTTTCGATCCCGCAGGGAACGTCCGAGGTGGATGTGAACGGCCGCCGGTATTCCGTGGATGCCACTTCATTTATGCGGGACAAAAAGAAATCGGACAACCTGCTTTTCGGGCTGACCTTGCGGGCCGTCAACCCGGACCTGCTCGGGGTTCCTGTCAAGGTGTTCCGGGCTGTGGATCGGGCGCTGGACCGGGAGATCGGGCGTCCGGATACTTTGTTTCTCCTCGTTTCCAGATCCAACAACCTGCATGAGCAGAACTACCGGATTGCCCCTGTCAGCAGTAAAACAGTGGAAGGGGGCCGGACCTCGTCGGACCTGGAACAGCTTGCTTCCTTAAAGCGGCGCCCCGAGACGGCAATGCTGAACCGCGCGGAGCAGCTGCGCCAATCAGGGTCTCATTTCCTCTCTTTGAGCGATCCCGGCTCTGCTCTTTTCCGTCCTGGCAGTGAATGGGGGCTCGGAAACGTGGCTCTGCCCGGCGATTTGGACGACACCTCCCTCTATTCGGCGACGTATCTGGCCCTGCTGAGCGTCGGGACGAAGCTGGGGGCTTTCCGCGGCATCGACACCACGCAGTACCGGGAGGCCTTGGGGACCGTGCCGGGTCTCGTGGCCGGCGTGCTGAGGAACCAGGAACTTCGCCGCCGCGCGGACCGTTTCGTGAACCGTTTCGGGGATTACAAGAAGATCCACGTGATCGGCGGAGGGCAGGCCTACGCGGATGCCAAAGAGTACGCGCGCGTGTTCCGGGGCCTGGGGATTTTCGCCGAGGCGCAGTTGAACGATTCCGCGTGGCATGGGCCTTTGGCGGCGGTCGACCCGAGCCGCGAGAAGTTTTCCGACAAAGACCGCAGGGTGGGCGTGAATCCCTCCTTCGATCCGGTCAATGACACCTTGATCTTCATCCTGATGACCGACCGGCGGTTCTTCAACACGGCGCTGGGGGGCGACGCCCAGGTTTACGATTCCCGGAACGCCCGTTTCGGGCTGGTGATCAAGACCTCGGACCAGGGGTTGAACGCCGTCCAGAAAGTCGGGGCGGCGGAAGACGGCATTTTCCCGCTGGCGGATTTCCCGGACGAATTCGGGAATTTCGCGAACGCCGCTGCGGCCCAGTACATCGCGGCCAGCTATGCCAAACGCCACGCCCAGGTCTTGGGCCGGCCGATCCTTCCTCCGCCGGCCACCGCGGCGGTTCAGGAGGCCGCTCCTTCGGGAATCCCCGCGGCTCTGCGGGCGGAAGTCGAGCAGTCTCTCAGCGGCATATTCCGTCCGTTTGCCGGGCCGATCGCCTATATGTTGATGGCGTTTGAATCGAGCGGGGCGCCTCAGTTTGTCTCTTTGCAGGATCCGACGGATGCCAACAGCTCATTTTTGTTCCTCATCGCGGTAGACCGTCCGGGTCTTTTTGCCGATGTCACTCAAGTGATCGCCACTTCTCGGGTTTCCGGGCAGCGGATCAACATCGAGCATTCGCTTTCTCCTAAGACCGCTGGGCTGGGCGGCGTCATGTACCTGCATTTGAACCGTCCCGCGTCCGATATCGAACAGCTGAGGGATCCTCTCTTGGGCGTGATGGCCGTGCCGCCGGTCGTCCTGTTCCCCGGGGTTTCGGAACCGACTCCGGGAGAGCGTTTGGATGCGACCGGTCTTCGCTTGAGCCAAGCGGCCAGCTCTCTGGTTGTCCGCGCCGCTCAGTCGGGGTTGGTCGGGTCGGCTCTTCGTGAAGGGATTACCGGCCGCTACACGGAGCTTGCTCCGGACCAGAGAGAACGGTTGGAGAATCTTTCCAGATACGCGGCTCAGGTCTGGGCTCCCTTGCAGACCCGGGAAGTAGGCACCCAAAGCGCCCTCGTACTGGGTGAAGTGACTGGGAGGTCAGGGGCGGTTTCTCTCTCGGGCGAGCCGGGGACCTTCGCGCTGTGGAACGCGCTGGAGAACATCAAAGCGGCTTTGACCGATCGGTATAACAGCGCCCCCGAAGAATCCGGCGCCTTCTCCTATGTGGTTTGGGGGCCCGGTTTGTACGACATCGGGGATCCCAGGAAGATACCCCAAAACCTTTACGCCCAAATCGTGGCGTTCTATGTTCCTCCGGATCGCCGCGCCTCATTCGCAGGCGTCGACCCCTTGGTCCCGATCCCGCAGGTTCAGAATTTCCTGCGCTCCATCGCCGATGCCAATGGGCGGCCGCTTAGCCAGGTCCGCGTGGTGACCCTGCCGCGGGTCCCTCGGAGCAAGCTTTACATCGACCGCTTCACGGAGCTGAGCCGGCAGGGAGCCATCCGGTTCACGGTTCCGCAGGATGGGACTGTCGAGTGGTCTCTGCGGGCCACTCTGCCTGTGACGGGCTCAACCGAGGAGGTCGTCGTCGTGATGGCGACCGCCCTTTTGCCGCAGGCGATCGCCACCCTCGGCTTAAGCGCGGGCATGCCTGAGGGGGCTTTTGTTTCCGTCCATCTTTTGCCGGATGGGAGGACGCTGGACAGCCGAGCAGCTCAGGCCACGCCGGCTGTCCCGATCGGTGGAGCGAAAGACTTCACTCCGGCCCATTTGGAGTCGGTGACGCAGTGGCTGGGGAATGCCGCGCGAGCGCAAGCGTTCTTGGCCGGCAAACCCATCACGACGCTGGACATCCGACGTCCGGTGAGCGGCGTGCTCGTTCCGCACACCTCGATGATTTCTCTCCCGGTCCAGGTGAACGGGATGGCCTACCTTGGCGAAGAGAGGAACCGGGTCCGGGTCCAACCCATCCGGGTTCAGGACCGTAAGGTGTGGGTTCAGCCGATGGAGTTTCGGCTGGGGGATCTTCCCCAGGAGGCACAGTTCACTCCCGATGGGCCTATGGAAGAGCCGGACCCCGTTGAAATCTCTCTGCGGGCCCAGCTGGGACCCAAACTGCCTGCGCCCGAAGTGGACGATATCGTGGCGGCCTACCGTGTTTATTCCCATCTGCAGGCGCCTGCTCCGGGCGCGCCGGTTCCCGTCCATACCGAGGTGACCGATGTCCCCGGTCAGCCCGGCCAATCGAGAGCTGTGATCATCGCCCCTTATTCCGTCGATGCGGGCCAGCGGATTGCCCAGGTATTGCAGCAGAAGGGCCTGTCAAGCGGCGGGATGTTCATCGACTCATTCCAGGAGACGAACGCTTCTCCCCTGCGGGCGCTGGGCATTGTGAATATCGCCAATGCAAGTCCCGAGCAGACCACACAGAGCGATCTCTCCGATGCTTTCCAGCAGGTCCTCCAGCCGCCGCCGGTCAGTCCGGTTCACCAGTCCGCGGCAGAGCGCGGCTGGGTTCTGGACGCCGATCGGAACCTTTACCGGACGCTGGAGGGAGGGTGGGTTTCTTCGGAATCGGTGCTGGGCGTTGATCCGGCCGCGCGTATCGGAGAAGGGTCGCTGATTCTCGGTGAAGCGACGCGTGTCGGCGCCGGCGCGGAGATCACACGCTCCCTGGTGGAGAATGCGGTCATCGGCGAGAAAGCGGAGATCGTCCATGCCGTGATTCGCACGGACGAATCGGCCCGGGATTCCTGGTCCTGGAACAAGACTTACAAGGTGGATCCGGTTCCGCAGACGGTGATCGGCCAGGGCGTCGTTGTGCATCCCACGTTGGAAGGAGAGCCGGCGGAGATCGTGAACGCCGTCGTCGGCCAACGGGCGAAGATCGCCGGCGGTTTCCTAAAGAATTCGGTGATCGGAGCCGACAACATTCTCATCCGCGCCAAAGTGGTTCTGACCCATACGGAGGACAATGTGACGCTGGCGACGGAGAATGGAGCGCCGCTCGAAGTCTCGGAGTCCTGGCTGGGCTGGGGGAACCGCTTGGACGAGGAGGGGTACTACGAGCACCTGGCGCCGAACTTCGTCCGACGGGCGTGGGTGGACGCGGCCGGACAGGTTCAGTTTGAAACGGTGCTGGACGTCCCGGCCGTGGTCCCGCAGGGATTCAGAACCGTCGATGCCAGCTACGACGGCACCGGCAAGGTGGGCAAGGAGTTCTCCTCCAGCCGGCACGGGAAGGGGGTCAAATTCCCCGGCGCCATGGTGGGCCCGCTGACGAACATCATCCTCCATGTCCACCCGGATTTCGAATCACCGGAGGATCTCCTGCGGGCGGAATCGGTGGATTCCAAGAACAGCGTCTACGCCCAGTTGACAGCCCTGCACCCCTTTAGCTTCTCCCACCGGGTGGATTCTCGATTAACGCCTGGGAAAGCGGAGCGGCCGCACGGGGAGGTCTGGGGTCAGGTGATCCCAGGCGGCTCCCGTTATGGGCTCAACACGGATGACCGGAGCTCCCTCTGGGTCTTCGAGCACGCCCGGCCGGCAATCGAACAAATCCTCACGGAGATGCATGACCAGGCGGACCGGCATGCTCGGACGGTGGGGCTGGATCCCGATCAAACCGCGGCGATCCATGAGCAGATTGACCGGCTTCCGCGCTACGCGCTGGAGACGGGCAAGGCCATGGCGCGCCTCTCGGCCGATTCCGTGCTGGAGCATCAATACGACCAGCACCTGAACAACGGCGGCCCGAAGGTGGAGCGGAGATTCGCGGATGACAGATATGAGGTCAAGCTGACGACTCCCGGACCGGAATACCAGCGGTTTGCGATGCAGGATTTGATGTTGACGGACCATCCTGCCAGGGGCGATTGGGCCGGCCTGCCTTTGTTCAAACCGGAAGACAATGCCGCGATGGAACGTTTGCCGGCGGGGATCCAGGTTTCTCCCGACAGCAAGATCGGGAAGAACGTAACAATCCGGGGCGCTCGCGCCTCTTTGAAAGGGGTCACCATTCCGGATGGGGCCACGGTCTTCCTTTACGACGCCTCCCTTGAGAACACCGTTCTTGCGGACGGGGCGGAGATTCGAAAGACTGTTCTTCGGGGTGGGTGGGTGGGTGAAAAGGCCAGACTGACCGGTGTTCGGGCGGAGGATTCCACCTTCGGACCGGGTGACACGGCATCCAACGCCGTCATCGTGGCCAGCCACGCGGCGGCCAACGTTGCTTTCGAGGCCTACGCCCGCGTGACGGATTCCTCCATCGGACGGGACGGCATCATCGGGTCGCCGGTATGGAACAGCCAGTTCGGGGCGGGGGTCACCGACCACCATTTGGCGGCGAGGGTCCGCTATGTGCGCACGCCGGATTACGGCTCCGTGCCGAACCTGACGAACATCAGCGCGGGAGTAGATGCCCGGGGGACGGCCGAGAATCCCATTGTTCTGGAATCCACCATGACCGGCGCCAACATGCCGATCGGAGCGGGCGCGAAAACGGGTTTCCTCTCTTTCGTCAAGGGGGCTCTGCAGAGTGGGCAGGTGGTTCCTCCATACGCTTTTTCCCGCGGGCCGGATGCGAAGCAGCTGCAGAAGGGTTACGTCCCGGAAAAGATGCAGTCCATGGCGATGCGGTTCATCGGGAAGACCGCCAAGATCACCCCGCCCCAGGACCGTCCGGCGATCGCGGAGCTGGTTCAGCAGAAGATCGCGGAAGCGGGGCTAAACCGCTTGGCGCAATCCTGGCAGCTGCAGTTCACCGTGGGATCAGAGGTCCCCGTCTTTGTGGGGGGCAAGTGGCAATTCAAACCCCGCTACACTTCCGGGCCGGAGGATCAAGGGTTCGGCCCGAACCCGACGTACGTGTGGATCCAACAGTCCACCGGGCTGGAGGAATCTGTGGCTCCTCTTCCGGAGCTCAACACCGCGGTGGTCCCGAGCCCCGTGCAGATCATTGCCGGTCCCCATGTGAGCGCGTTGGCGATCGGATCTGCCGTCAGCCGGGTCACGACGCGGGACGGCCGGGCCGCCGCCCAGGTGGTCTTCGTGGTGGAGAACGAGGCCCAGGCCAAGCTGGTGAAACAGAAGGGAGTCCCGATGGTTGTCTTCTCTGCTTCGGACCCGCAGTACGGTTCGGTGGAGGCCGCCCTGATTGCCGCCCGCCAGTTCCTGGAGGGAGCAGTCGAGCTGGGGACCGACGGACAGCCGGTTCCCGAGCCCATTCAAAAACTTCTGTTCAACCTGTTCGGCATCGAGCTCAGCCCCGAATCGATCGGGGTCTGGAACGCCTTTATCCGGGACGCTTCGCTGGCCTTCCAGGCCTAATCGTCCGGTTCTTTTCTGCGTATGAAGTTGCTCCGACCTAAAAGCACTCTGCTTCGCCTGAGCGCCTGGGGTACTCTCCAGGCGCTCGTTGCCGTCCAGATTCTCCCGCCTTTTGCATATGCCAATGAATTGCGCGCCCAGTCGGTGGAAGGGACCCCCCGGAGCGGTCTGGAAGAGGCCCTCGTCACGAAGCCGGCAGGCGGGTTCGCCACCCGGGTCGAGCGGACCACCGAAAAAGGGGTGCAGGTCGCCAAGCGGGCCGTGGGCCGCCTTCTCAATGTGCAGGCCGGCTGGGATATCGGCGG
>JGI1358J11329_10000903_pt1 | contig 25212 bp, 38 predicted proteins | sample Subgroupgradi54m_FD_11329 | JGI IMG/M metagenome (IMG submission 11329)
ATAAGCACTATGGGCAGATTTTCGAACCATAGAAAAAGAAAAATCAAAGAACTATATGAGCTTTACCCCACAGCAAGCTGTGGGGAATATCTAGTTTAAAAAAAAATATAAACCGTCCACTTCTCTAAAAACAAAAACACAACACAAAAAAAATATAAAAACAAAAAAATATTTACTTACTCCTTCTTCTTCGCCGCTTTCGCAACTTTGGATTTCGGTGTCACTTTCACGTCCTTCTTCGCATCTGCACTTGCTTTCTTCCCTTTGCGTTGCTGTAATGGCCGTGCACTAACATTTCTCGCCACATTCTTCCACACAGCTAATCCTCGCTTCGCAAATAACGCCTGCACATCCTCATGTCGTGCTCCCGCTTTCAACTCCACTTCCTCCGCTAAAGGTTCAAGATGATTGATATTCACTTTCTTACGTCGCACATCCCCATCCACTACAACATAATGCGCATCAAGCGTATCCACAATCACACACGTTCGACCTGCATCTCTACCTGCAATCTTCACACATAATCGTCCTACATTGAAAATACTCATTGTGCACCTCCTGCTCGTGCCTTCACTTGTAAAATTCGTCGCGTACACACTGTACAATACATTCCCCCATACGGCCTTTCTGGTCTTCTCTGCGTTTTAGGTAACGAACGTATCTTCGCAACTCCTAAATTTGGCACTCCTGTTAATACTCTATAACAACCCGTACAATGCGCTTTAGCTGGCTTGCGCGCTCTATAATGAATTACCGTCTTACTTCCTGGCGTACGTACAAATATCCGTCGCATACTTCTTGATTTATGTTTTCCTGCTGGCATATATTTCAAACCTCGTTATAGTTATTATTTTATATCCAATCCAAAAACGAACCCAGAAATCATCAACAAATGAATATATTGTCAATAATCCGAGTCGCCTCCAGATTTGTCTCCTAAGAGATAATATACTCAAAAGATGCTTTATTTATAAAGATTTAGTACACATCCATCACTTTTCTCAACCCAATACTAAACAAAATTGAGAACACTAAATACCACGCTAACCATCCTGGATACCATCCAAATAACACCGCTTTATCCCCCAGCGGCTTCAACTTCGCATAATTCACATTAATCTGCTCAATATCTGAATGAGAAAACACATTCAACGCATCAGCAACTTTCAACTCTTTTGACACTAAAACCGTTCTACTCTGCTCTACCGTTCCCTGTTTGACCTTCACTGTATACTCCCCTTCTTTTGCTGAACGCAACGACCACGTCGCTTTCCCTTCTTTGATTTCCTGCTCCACCCCATTCAACACTTCCGTCCCCTCGCTCACAGAAATCACAGCTTTCCCAACTAATCCCTCTTTAAACACCGCCGTCACACTATAACTCTCGCCTGGATAGATCGGTTCAAATGACAAATGCCCCGCCATCCACGAAAAAATAATCAACACAGGTAACATCGTGATCAACATCGGCTTAAATGAATGCTTCATATACTCAAAATTCACCGACATCGCTTCCTTTTGCACCTTCATCATCTCTTCCGGCTTGTCACGCAGCGCTTTCATTTCCGCTTGAAACTCCTTCTGCCGCTCCTTCAACCGCTTCATCTCACCCTGATTACTAAAATACTTGTACCCAAGCGTCACCAAAAATGTAATCAATGCTGAAAACACAATAATCCCTAAAAACACATTAAAATGTAATAACGGTAAAAACACCGGATTAAATACAGGATCTAAAAAAGTCATATCTCCTCATTTTCAGCATTTCTTTATAAAGTTTGTGAGTTTGCAGAATAGGAGGGATTGATCTAAAAAATATACAAAAATTGTATAAATAGATACAATAATTGTAGAAAAATATATAAACTAGACTGCATTTTTCACAAAAAGTATGTCCCATAACCCTACAGAACAACACGCAAAAGAACTCTTCGAACTGCTAGAATCACTCAGCCCCTACATCGAAGAAAAAATAGAATTATATGCTCTTGGTGGCACTGCTTTAACTCTTTTGGGAATAAAACCCTCCACATTAGATATAGATATCAACATCCATTCAGAGAAGCAATACAAATATCTCTGCCAAATATTTCAAAAGATAGGATTTAAACGCATCGGCACCATCCGTTGGCAAACTCAAGAGGGAATAGCGTTTGATCTTTTTCATAGTTCTAATATTCTTGGCACCCAACTTTTATCCAATTGTCTGGAACAATCAACGTTAATTAAAACATTCAAAAATATCTCCCTCTACACTTTATCTCTGTATGATATCATCATCAGTAAACTCGCCCGTGGTGATGAACGTGATTTTATTGATATTAAACAGATTTTTGAATATCAAAAAATAGATCTAGAAAAACTAGTGACAAGATACCAGCAAACTATGGAACTGTCTGTTGTTGCCCAGCACAAACAAAAGTTACTTGATCTGATTGAAATAAAATTTATTCAATGGAAATATGAATTAAACAAAAAACTGATTCAAGAGGTACATCAATGGCCAGAACACTAGAACAACAACTCTCGCAGGCGGGATATGCTCTGCTTGGCACAACTGAAATTGAAGAACTTATTCTTTTGTTATTGGAACAAAATAATATCCGCTATCTCAAAGCCATCCCTTATATTATATATATTCACAACCCAAACATAGAATTAATACTCAACAAAACAAAACACAGAAAAAAGCTCCAAGAAATACTTGCCATAACACAAAGAATATTTCAGGAAGAAAAAATAACACGTGATTTGCCAAAACTTCAAAACAGTAAAATAGACTATAATTACCACGAATTTAAACAGGAATTTAAACTGCAAATGCACCGTTCTTCACCAATACAATCTATGCTTGACAAAGAAAAAATCTACGCCGAACGCAATCAAGAATTCCAACTTTCGATACTATTTACACCTAAAGAAAAAGAGATTTTAAAACACATATTAGGAGAACAGACGCTCACCAAAACTGAATATGAATATTACTCCCGTAAAACAAAAAAGAAAATTCAAGCCATTATACAGCTGCAAGACTTTACCAAAGCATTATCAACTTTAAAGCCAATCAAAATAAGTTAAACACACTCACTTCTCTTTCCCACTCCCCTTTTTTTCTCCCAATTCCCCTTTCACTCCCACTTTTCCTTTTCCCCCTTCTTCCTCGCCGCTTTCAAACACATACCCCGGCAGATAACACTTCTTAAAATACTGATAAAACTCAATCAAATTAAAATCCGCAATCATATCTTTAAACTGCTCTCGCAACCCCACAATAATCGCTCGCACCTGCATCTTATCAAACGCCTCAATATCAATCTCCATATCCCAATCACCAACCGTTTTATTCATCTGCACCACTTCTTTCGTCTGTAACAAATATTTAAGCAACTCCTCCTCCCGCTCTTTGCTCAAATTATGCAGACGTAGAAAAACCCGAAACTTCTCAATACCTAACCCATGTGTATTCAACAACGCTTTAAACCCTTTTATGATCTTCTTCTTCTGTAAATCTAAAAAAATATGCTTCACTGTACGAATATTCATCCCCGTCACTGACGCAAGCGTCTTCAATCGCGCCATCGGCTGCCTAACCAACGCTCCAATTACTTTCATCTCTTGCTCGCTAAACTGCATAACTACCCTATCCCCCCCGACGATACGCTCCTGCTCACCTAACAACACTTTAGACCCTTCCGGCAATAAATACCGTCGCGGATACACATGCGTAACTACATTTAACAAAATTTTATAGGTGTTTAACGTCGGAATCATTCGCGCAATATTCTTTAACTCTTTATTGAACCGCGACGCATTCGGCGCCCCAATCTCGATTGCAAAATCAAACTCCCCGCTCAATTCATACATTGCCATCACATACGGATTCTCTTGTAACGTCTTGATAATCGCAACTTTATCCTGCTCTCGTATATAACCGCCTTTAAAATACACCCGAAATAATAACACCCCAAAATAAGAATAATCAACAATAACATTCGCATTAAATACCGTCCCACTCTCTTCTAATACACCTAAAGAATACTTCAATCGCTGTGAACTCTTCTGTAATAAACCTGCAACTTCATTAATTTTAAACCGCGCATTCTCAACATATAAATACACTAATTCTCGATCTGCTGTTCTCATTCATAAAACCTCCAAATCTTTCTCATTTTCTCCATAATGCACTATAATTTGAATTAATTAATAAATCTTTCTAAATTTGTGCCATTAAATAAAAAATATATCTTCAAAACATATAAATAGAACATCACCTTCAAAAACCCTATGCCTGAAGTCAATCATCAAAATATCTTTGAAGTGTTAATGCAATATCACACTCAAAACCTTCACCAAGCCCTTCCTTATTTGAAAAACGGCCAAATTCTTGATAAAGATGACACTCCTCTAGAACAAGGTGAAAATCCTTACTACAGAGGCCTCTACCTTATCTACGACGGCCAAGAAATATTAGAAAAAGCCTCTCAGCGTATTGTTCGTGGCAGTGCCATACGTGAAACAACCTACGTCCCCACAACATCACAATTTTTTCAAACCGTAGCCGCAAAAAATACCACACATAAAAAAGATCCCGACGTTGCGTACTTATACAACACCACAGACGCTAAACTCACCCGCATTAAAGGCGAACTAAGCAACCACTGTACTGAAGATTTAGATCACATTTTGCAACGCTGCCTCCCGGCCGATTTCGAATCACCGGATGGCAGCCTCTCTATTTATGACGTCGGCACAAAAACCGCAAGCGCCATTCTTACCGCTTACACCCTTAACCGTCCAACAGACCAAGGTGTTCGCACCATCATCATCAAGAAAACACCCTACGGCTCATTAGGTATGGGCAAATTAGCAGAGTTTGGCAAAGACGGCTTGACCCGCGAATTTTACTTCGAACACAACCCAAATCATATAGGACCTTTCATCGACCAAGAACATAGCATCGTTGGCATACATAAACAATACTCCCACCCTCACGCGAAACCAACCATCGAATACATTACCAATCCTACTCAAAGAGCTCTGCACAAAACCTCTCCAAGAACGTATAGCACCACCCCTACCGATGCTATGCAGCTGTAGATCACTCTTTGAGGATTTTATTTAAATTTCTTAAGAAAATAATTTTAAAAAATCAGAACCAAACCAAAAAAACACCAAACCAATCCATCGGATGAAGACTTTTAAGACTTACATCAAAAAACACCCTCATCCACCATAAGCTATAAAAAGCCCATTCAAAAGTTAATTTCTATGCAAGCACTCACATTAACCAATCTGCTCAAACAATACAAAAATGGTGTCCAAGCACTCAACCACATCACATTAAACGTAGAAGAAGGCGATTTCTTTGGCCTGTTAGGCCCCAATGGCGCCGGAAAATCAACCACCATTGGCATCATAACTGGTTTGATCAATAAAACCTCAGGCACCGTAAAAGTCTTCGACAAAGATATCGATACAGAATCAGAACAAGCCAAAAAATTGATCGGCGTCGTCCCGCAAGAATTCAATTTTGGCATCTTTGAAAAAGTCTACAACATCGTCATCGATCAAGCTGGATATTATGGCATTCCAAGAAAAATCGCACAAGAACGAACCGAAAAATATCTTAAATTATTAGGACTCTGGGATAAAAGAGAAATGCCTTCCAGAACATTATCCGGTGGCATGAAACGCCGATTAATGATTGCACGCGCATTAGTACATGAACCAAAACTGCTCATTCTCGATGAACCCACCGCAGGAGTTGACGTCGAACTGCGCCGAGGCATGTGGGACTTTCTCATTAATCTGAATAAAAACGGAACAACCATCATCCTCACAACCCATTACTTAGAAGAAGCAGAACTACTCTGCAGAAACATTGCCATCATCAACAAAGGAAAAATCATCACAAACAGCTCCAAAAAAGATCTCCTCAACAAACAACAAACTCAAAGCTACCTCTTCGAGCTCAAAAAACCATTTAAATCACTAAATTCAAAAAACTTTAAACTCAAAAAAATTGACGAAACAACTATAGAAGTAGAATTAACCCAAAATCATACCCTCAATGACCTATTCACGTATTTCAACAAACAAAATATCCAAATCAAAAGCATGCGCACAAAAGCCAACCGCCTAGAAGAATTATTTTTAAATTTAATTGAGGAAAAGAAAAAATGAGCACATTCATCTCCCTAAGCACAATCGTCAGAAAAGAAGTAACAAGATTCCTCAGAATCTGGTCTCAAACCCTCTTGCCCAGCGTCGTCACCATGACCTTATACTTCATCATCTTTGGACACTTCATCGGCTCACGAATTCAAGACATCAACGGTTTCAGCTACATCAATTTCATCGTACCTGGAATTATTATGATGGCCGTCATCACCAACTCGTATGCCAACGTTGTCTCCTCATTTTTCAGTGCCAAATTTCAAAAAAATATTGAAGAAATCCTCGTCTCACCAACCCCCGCTTGGGCCATTATTGTAGGATACTGTCTGGGAGGCATCACCCGTGGACTAGCTGTGGGCATCCTCGTCTCACTTGTCGCTTTATTTTTTACAAAACTCGTCATCCACAGCTATCTTATAATCCTCGCTTTTTTTCTGCTCACAACTATCGTCTTTTCATTGATGGGACTATTAAACGGCATCTTTGCCAAGAAATTCGATGACGTCGCAATCGTCCCCACCTTCGTCTTAACCCCTCTCACTTATCTCGGCGGCGTATTTTACTCCGTAAAACTCCTCCCCCCTCTCTGGCAGAAAATATCACTTGTAAACCCAATTCTATATATGGTCAACGGATTTCGCTACGGCTTCCTTGGCTACTCTGATATTCCTGTCTACATCGGATTATTGATCCTCATAGTTTTAATGGTCATCCTATTTACAGTTAATGTAATATTAATAAAAAAAGGCGTCGGATTACGACAATAGAGGAGTTTGAGTAAATGTTACCATCAGTAACATAAGAAAGCAGTATAGCAATCCAACCTGATAATTCGGTATCAAACTATTGGATTGCTTATTATATGAAATTACGTTGTTGTAATTTCATTATATGATAACCACAGTTATCATTATCGGAAATTGCGAAGTTGCAATTTACGTATATGATGACTAGAGTCATCATTAGAAGTCCAACTATAACCATAATGAATTAGTTGGACTTCTATACTTTCTATAAAATAACAAATTCAAACTCCTCAATAGGAGGAAAAAAAAATGCTAAAAATATACGGAAATAAAGGATCAGGAAGTGCCAACAAAGTGGAATATACACTCCATCTGTTGAATATGCCCCATGACTACAAAGACATGGACTTTAAAAAAGACCTCAAAACCTCAGAATATCTTAAAATCCATCCCGCAGGAAAAATTCCCGCCATAGATGACGACGGCTTCCTCTTGTTTGAAAGTAATGCCATCTGCCGCTACCTCTGTGATAAAACCGGAAGTACAGTATATCCCAAAGATCTAAAAAAACGTGCATTAGTTGATCAATGGACCGATTTCACAAATCTCCATGTTGCAACTGCTATGGGTAAAATCGCAGTCTATAAAGTCTTTGCCCCTATGATGGGTATGATACCTGATGAAACATCCTATCAAGAAGGCCTCAAATTAATGGAAAGATTCATGCCAATAATAGACGCCCAATTAGAAAAAAATCCGTATCTTGCAGGAGTTGAACTAACCCTCGCCGACATCAATTTATTTGCCGCACTCGAATACACCGATAAATCATCCTACGACTTAAGTGCATGGTCCCACGTACAAAATTGGCGCAAAAAACTCATGGAGATGGATTTCTACAAAAAATCACATGCATAGTTTTTTATTTATTTTAGTTATCAATTTAAGAAAACCAATACAATTTTCTTTTTTAAGAAGTAGACAATGACTCAAATTAGAATAGATAGTAAGTGACGTAAATTTTTATACAAAAGTCACTTACTATATTCCAAAAGACATAACTATCCGTATAATTATTTATGTCTTTCGCTATAATAGCACAAAAATAAAGATAAATAAAGAAAATATCCTATTTCCCAAAAACCGCACAAAACTCACCAACCTTCTCAGTCCGAGAAGGCACTTTAAACACCCCTAAACTAGAAATACCATAATACCTGCCCGTACAATCAAACAACGTCTCCCCATCCACACTCTGACCACACAAAACTCCTTTTTGATACGCAACATAACTCCCCCTATACCCCAAAAACCGCCCATCAATTAAATCATGGACAAAAAGAGATTGATTATCACCAGCTCGCGTGGGCTGCTGCGCCAGTGCCCCATGCGTTAAATAATACTCTCGAATACCAGAATCTAAAGAATCAACAAGTCGTAAATCAGTCATAGAAACCAAAACTCAACTCAAGATATAAAGATTATTGTAATAAAAGAGTGATATTAAACCTCATAATAAGAAAACGACTCATCTCAATAGAGATCTTAATGTATCATCCAATCTTTTTTTAGTAAAAGAAGTCTTGACCATATATTCAACACCACACGTTTGTGCAATATCTTCAATATCGTTTTCGGAAGAAAATAACAAAATAGGAGTTGTAGGATAATAACGTCGTATTGCTGCAATTGCTTCAGGTGCCAACAATTCTGCTAACTCCCCATCAACTCGAGGAAATGATCCATCAACCACAAACAGTTTCGCAGAAGATTGAGACAAAACATGATCTAACAATGTAAGAGAACTCAACCCTAAATAAGTCCCTTGCGAACGCATAACACTACGTTCAACAACTTCTCGATACTCAGATCGATCCTCCAAATGTATTACTGTATATAACATATTAATCCTCTAAAATGAAATAATACAAAAACTAACTTTACAAATCCTCTACTCCATAAACTTCTTCACAGCTGGATTCATATCCATCATATGCTGCTTTGCAATCTCTTCATACAACTTATAGACAATCATTACTGCTAATAAAATTCCTGTACCTCGTGATAATGCTCCAGTCAAATCCGCAAGTGACGCCAGTAACCCAATCGACGCCCCACCAACTATTGTCAGCGGCCAAATATATCGCTCTAAAATCTTCTCAAGTACGCGTTCATCTCTCCTAAAACCAGGAATCTGTAACCCCGAATTTAAAATCTGCTTCGCCTGGCTCGCCGCATCCATCCCTGACGTCTGAATCCAAAAAATACTAAACAACACTGCCCCACCCACCATAAATGAAGTGAAAAACACTGCTTGCCCTAACTGTGACCATGTAAAACTTCCTTGGATCATACTCTGAACTAAATTAGGAGAATGAATCCAAAACACTAACCCGCTCGCCGGTGTACTCCCTGAAAACGTTCCCAGTAACGGATGCCCCCACTTTTCAAGCAACCGTGCAAACAACTGAATATTTGCAATTAACGCCGCAACTAAAATAACTGGAATGTTTGACGTATAAAAGAAATTCAACGGCCAGCGCATACTATACCCTCGCACTTTCCCAAATGATAACGGAATCTCAACTTTCATCGCTTGCCCAAATACACATACAGCAAACACTACAAGTGTCGACACTACCGCTGCAAACATCAACGCTGCCGTCGTCACATCTCCTACTGATAACGACTGAAATAACGCAGGGATAGCTCCCGCCGCAATATCTGGATTAGTAGGTGAAGGTAAAAAATTAAACGTTCGAATGAAAATCTCCTGCGCAACGCCAGCCGCAATAAATAAACTGATCCCTGAACCAAACCCCCACTTGGAAATAACTTCGTCCATAAACATAATTAATATTCCGCCTAAAAATAACTGAAAAATCAACAATAATTGAAACTGTAAAAACGCCGGCGTTCCCGCAAGTGCTGGATTTGGTGCTAATCCTCCCATAAATACATACACACCTGCCTCAAAAATCACAAAAAATAATCCTAGCAACTTCTGTAACCCCTGAAACTTCTTCTTCCCTTCATGTGAAGTCAAATCAAATTTTAATATACCTGTTCCATTTAATAATTGTAACACAATCGACGCGGTTACGAGTGGCCCAATCCCTAAACTGATAATCGACCCAAACGACGCTCCTAAAATAATTGATAAAAATTCAAACTGCTGTAATGCATTCTCTCCCAACCCATACAGAGGAATATGCCCCATCACAAAAAATAATACTAAAATAATTAACGACCACTTTAATTTTTCTTTAAAAGGTAAATGCTTCTGTGCCGGCGCTCTCACTTCTGGAAATACAGCAATCACACTATCCAAAAATGACATCGTTTAATCTATAACAGCTGCAGATAATCTTACGACACCTGCACCTGTCCTCCTTTAGCTTTGATTTTTTCACCTGCACTTGCACTACAGGACGGAATAGTAATCGTTAACTTCACCGTTGCATCTCCCGCCCCTAATAATTTAGTATACCCTAACTGGCCAAGATCAACTGTAAACCCTGCTCCTTCTTTTGTCGCTTTCCCCTCCACAACCCATCCATTCAATTTTGCAGCCGTCAAATCACCAACATTAATTGTGCTCACAACTTTAACCTCTCGTCGTGGTCTAAATCCAATACTACCTAACTTAAAATTCTTTAAACCTGCTTTTTTCTGTCCTGCTCGCTTACCAGTTCCCGCATTACCACGTCCTCCTCGGCTTCCTGCTCCTCGTCGCTTCTTACGCATACCTCCGCCGTGATTACTGCTTCCCCGATACTTGCTTACTTTTTTTGTTTTATAGGTAACCATAATATTTCACCATGCTAATTCATATTTTTAATTTAATATTAAACATTTATTCAATCTATTATTATAACATTCTCTCAATCAAATCGTTAATCTTCTCTCCTCGATTTCCCAGCGCCCCACCCACACCAAACGCAATTTTAATCCCTTTTCGTCCAAACCCTTTTCGTGGTGGACTTAATCTAAAATAAGGGAGATAATCTTTTCCATTAAACGAAATCATATCATAAGAATACGCTTTCTGCCTATCTGTTTTTCTACCTAAAAATTCCACTCCTCGCTTCTCAACTAGCTTTGCAAACGTCTCATTTGACAACGGCCCAAATGTCACACAATCTTTCACTTTCATAACCATCCCATGAACAGAAGGTGTGTCATCAACAATCACACAATGATTTTTTCGTGTTAAACGCAACATTCGTAAAGTATCTTTAATCTCTTGACTTAAATCAATTAATCCTCGTACTAAAACAACAACTAATTTTCCATTTGAACTACCCGGCGCTTTTCCTACTACACTCGCCGCAACTTTGCTTGCTTTTTGTCCTTTTTCTTGTTGTGTTTTTTCAACCATAGTCATTTCCTTTTCATATCTTTTTAATATTAATATTGATTATTTTTAATTATAGTAAACGCAATAAATAATTGCGTTTACTATTCTAGTAAGCGAAACAATTTAGTAATTATTTATTTCGCTTACTATTATTTATATTTCTGTTGAACTGTTTATTCTCGCTTATTTAATTCTTCCTTCGATAATTCCTAATTTTGCCACATCCTCTGGCTTAATTTTAATTTTTGATAATTTTTCTAACGCATCAAATAATGCATAAATTAAATTCAATTTCGTTTTCGTCTGCCCTTCTGTCTGACTCCATACATCTTTAATCCCTGCCAGTGTCAAAATCTTTGCACATTCTTTCTCTACGCACAAACCTTTCCCTTTCGGTGCCGGCATCAATGTAATTTCAACTGATCCACACTTTCCTGTAACTGCAAACGGAATTGAATTCGCCCCTCGCTCATCTGTCTCCCAACTCCCGCATCCGCGTCGAATTCTAAGTAAATGTAATCGTGCATTTCGTCGTGCTTTATCCCGTGCCGGAACTGTCTCTTTACTCTTCCCAATTCCATAACCAACATATCCATCCCTATTTCCTACAACACAACACGTCGCAAACTGAATTCTATTTCCTTCTTTGGTTTTCTTTTGCGTTTGTCTAAAAATTCTTCGCTGACCGCCGCCAAACTTCCCTTTAGCTTGACCAATTAATAATAAATCTTCTTCCAAATTAGGTAATAATGCATTTGTAATTTCTGCTTCTAAGATTGGTAATCCTCTCTCGAACACTTCATCAATATCTGTAATCTTCCCTTCTTTGACCAACTTTCCTAACACTGTTTTTGGCACCCATGAACTATCACGTACGGACACAACTTCTTCAATACCTACTTCTATTTCTTTGCCATCCTCTCCAATCTTCTTAACCATTACCTTCTTCTTTGCATTTCGATCTCTTGCTGAAAATCGTCCCTTGTTTTTATCCATGTTTTTTGCCATAAATTTCTCTCGTAAATAGTATATTTTTTAATTATTATATTTTCCTTATTTTGTTTAGTTTTTATTTCTTAGTTTTTATTTTTAAGTTCTATTTCTTAACAACCACTCCAATTTTCTGTTTGACGCTTTCAAATAACTTGCCTATATCTTTTCCCGCGCCATTAGTTTTTAAATATTGTGTAAACTGTCCCTTATTCTTACTTTGTGCTTGTTGCACATATTGCTCGATATGCTTGCCTTGTAACCGATCTACCGCTACTCCTACCACTTCCGTATCGTGAGGAACTGCTAAACCACCATCCACAACTCCTTTCAAAAACGCAAAACACTTCCCTCCTTTGAGAGGTTGTTTAAACCCTGTATCTAATACACCTTCTGTAATCCCTTTTGCTAACACTTTTTTTGCAAAAAGTAATCCCGTAAGATATGAAGCAGGTACATTTTTAGCAGAATAATTCCATCCTAACACTTTCAATTCTTTACCTGAATCGACTCCTACAACAACTGTATCCCCTGTTGGCTGAAACGTTACTAACTGTGCAACGATATTTTGATTTGTGAAACGGACAACTACTCGTGGCTTTTGCCCCATTAACGTGGATAATCGTTTTCTGTAATTAGTTCGTAATTCCCGCTTTCTTCTAAACGACACGGTTCGTGGTTTTAAATTTTTCATTGTGTGGTAACCTTAATTTTTATAACATCTTTTATAATTTAATCTTTACTTTTTTTATCTTTTGCCTCAACTAAACCTCGCTCTGCAAGATAAAGCTTGATATGACGTTTATTACGAAAATATCCGCCTTTACACATATTGTATAACTGACGATACACTTGTGGTAACACTAATTTTTTCACACGTAACTCTTTGATGAATTCCCGCTGTACTCGGATTCTACCCATCCATTCCTCTTTTCGTGAAACTGCTGCAAAATGTGACCCGCCTTTACTTCCTCTCCCCTTCCTTCTTCCTTTCCTTTTCTGTCCTGCAATTGCTCGTGCTCGTCCTCGTGACTGTTGATTTATCCCCGCTTTGGTAATTTTTCCCACTGCAACTAATCCCCTAATATCGGAACGTGTAATCGCTTTTTCGATATCAGCTAACGCATCTTGCGCAAAACGCACTTTTCCCGCACTCGTCCCTAAGATTTGTGCTGCTAATCGTTTTTTATGTTGCATTGTAAGTATCCCCTATGTGTTTCAATGTGTATTATATATCTTAATTAATGTATTTTATTCCCTTTCTCAATTTATCCTTGTTTCTTCACTAACTCTTTCTCAATTGCTTCTCGTTCTTGCACTTGCGTATCCACTACTGCTCCACCGCCAACTGCGCTTTTATTTCCTGCATCAACAGCATTTACTTTCTTCTCTGCATCCTGCTTTGCTTTCTCTGCTTGCTTCTTCTTCTCCTCAGCTCTCTTCAACTTCTCCTCAACTTTCTTGCTCTTTTCTTGTGATCGTGTAACTTTTGCTTTCGTCCGTAACGCAAACGCCGTTGTAATTCCTTCAACACTCTTTGCAACATCTTTCACATTTAACACTCTAATTTTCTTTTCCTGTGCTAATTGTAATAATCGTAATCGTTTTCTTCCACCGACAGTACCGCGAATAACTGCTCCTTGCTTTCCCGCTTCAACTGTAAGCAATTCCGCTTCTGTACTTACTAATACTTTCGCTAAACCTGATGAATGTAACCCTCGGATAGATCGTGGCGACCCATACCCTGGACGTGGTAAAGCTGGTCTTCCTCCAAATCGTTGCCGTACTGGTGAATGTAATCCTCGTGGATATCTCCATCGTGCTTTAACTCCTGCTTGATACTTCGATTCTTTAACCACGAATCCTGGCTTTCTCTTCTTTGCCTTGTTCCGTACTGATAATAATTTTTTGAAATCCATAGTAATTCACATCATTTAATTATTCATTTTATTTCTTGATTGTTATCTTGTTGTTTTCTTGTTGTTTTTTAATTATCTTATTGAGTATTAATCTTTACATTTATATTTAGTTTAGTCTTTTCCGCTTTTCTTTGTGATATAACACCCATCTTGAAAAATACGTCGATCACGATTCGTAATTCGACACATACCTTCAATCTGTGACGCCATTAAACCTGCAGCTTCGATATCTGCACTTGTGATAACAATATCATTCCCTGTAATTTTCACATCCACTCCTTTGACAATCGCAACTTTTCGTGGCACCGTCTCGCCTAAAAAGTTCTTAATTACAAAATCCTTGCCTGTAACTGTAACGGTCATTGGAAAATGACCGGAACATATTTTCAAAGTATAACTATGCCCCTCTGTCACACCTCTAACGGTATTGATAAGGTGTGCTTTAAACGAACCTAACATTGTTTTTTCTTTCTTGGTAGCTTTAGGTGATTTTAACACAATTTTTCCTGCTTCGATTGTAATTTTAATTTTCGGGTGAACTAACTCCCGTGCAACTTCTCCTTTAGGACCTTTGACTGTAAGTACTCCTTTCTCATACTTTGCACTAACTCCCGCTCCTAACTCCACTTCACGTGCTAAATCAATTTTCATATTGTAAGTATATAATAGCAATAATTAATAACAGTATGCCACTAATTTTCCTCCTGTATTCTTCTCTTTTGCTTGAATATGTGTCATTAACCCTTGTGGTGTTGAAACAATGATAATCCCAAAATCTTTTGCNGGTAAATATCTCTTCTCCCACTTCTCAAACCCATTTTTCTTTGTGGAAAACCGTGGCTTGATAACNCCACATTTGTTGATATTTCCAAGTAAATTTAATTTAAGCGTATTCCCTTGCCCATCTTCCAATTCTTGATACACCCCTAAATAAGTATGCTCTTGGAATATAGTTAATATTTTTTTCATCATCACGGATGCTGGCTTGATAAGTACTTCTCTCTTACCTACTTTCTCCGCGTTCATTATTTTTGACAATGCTGCTGCCAATGGATCATTTAACATTTTTTTTTCTCCTCATTCAGCTTAATTTTTTGAATCCTAAACCTAACGCCATGTCTCTAAAACATAACCTGCATAAATGCAAACCATACTTATTGATATGTGCTCCCGTCCGGCCGCAATTTTTACACTTTCGTAATCCAATACCACAGCTTCGTTTTTTAGGTTGATTGTGCTTGATGTATTTTGCTTTCTTTATTGGTTTCGCATTCAACTGCGTAAACATCTTTTTATAATCGCTTGTTGTCATTGTACTTACAAAACCTCCACTCCCAAACGCTTGATAAATGCAATTGCTTCCTCTGTTGTAACTGCTTGTCTTTTCCCAACTCGAGTAGATTTAACTCGTCGTCGCTTAACTCGATATCCTGGCCGCTCAAGCGTTACTGCTGCCTCTAAACCCATAATCTTAAGTTCCGGATCATACTCAATCCCTTCAATATCAATATATTCTGGAATTCCAAACGACACATTCCCGCTTCGATCGAAATTACTTACTTTCAAAGTATTTTCTTTTGCGACTAATAAGCGTTTCAATAATTTTTCTGCATTTTTCCGAACAGTAACTTTACACCCAATTGCTAAGCCCGGTCGTAATCCCCATCCCGGAATTCTTCGCTGTGTAACTGTCTTTATTGGTTGAGCTGGCGCGCCTAAAATCCCAAGTAGCTTCAAACCTCGCTTCATTAAATCATCACTTTTTTGTGTTCCAATGTTAAGAGTAAGCTTCGCTATTGTAATCTTCTTCATCGGATTTTCTTTTCCAACTGCTGCTGACGAAGCTACTTTCGCGGTAACGTTTTTAGTGACAGTTTGAGCCATGAGTATAATCTCCTTGTATTTCTCTTTTATTTTATAACGTCATCTCCGACGCTTTTTCACCGACAACAAAAACATACTCTTTTGCCGTTTCAATCTCTTCAGTTCCTTTCGTATATACTGCTTGTGTTCCTTTCAATTGCTTTAATACACCTGTATCTCCACCGTGTTTTCCTTTGATTAAAAAGATAAACATTCCTTCTTTAAGAGGTAACACTTTTTTAATTTTTGATCCAGGTAAATCTACAACAACACTATCTCCTACTTTTGCCGAGATGGAACCAATAACATTTTTCCCATCGTAAAGATGATACTGGATCTTGCCACTTTTCAAAACTGTTTTCCCCATAATCCGAGACACTTTTAACCCGCTCTCACTAACCGGGATTTCTTTCACTTGAAGTCGACACTTTGCATCTAATACTACACGATAATGTTTTTTATGATCAACAACACTTACAACATCAAATAATCCAACCATAAATCGATAATCTTTTCGTTGTACTCCATCAACAAGTACTTGCTTTGCATTCAACAACTTTTTAATTTCTCCCATTGTTTCAGCAAGATGTAAATGATCTCGTAAAACTGTACCTAATGCTAAACCCATCTCTAAAGTGTGCGACCCAGGATTTGGTCGTGCTGCATAAATATGTAGTCCTCTATTCAAATGCCACGTTTTCGGTGCCGCGATTCGTTTTAAATGATTTTTCATGGTGTAAACCTTAATATATTTTTATTATATTTTTTGAATATTATTTTTTATTATAATTTTTTTATTTTTTAGTTTAGTTTATTTTTTTGATTATCTATTTTATTTTTTGGTTTTAGTTTCCGCAACTTTTACTTTTGCCACTTTTTCATTTTTTACTGCTTTTTCTTTCTTCCCAGCTACATCTTTCTCAACTTTTCCTCGTCTTTTCGCGTCAGTCATGTCTGCCACAACTAATAAAAGATTGGAAGGATGAATCGCCATTGATAATTTGCTACCATCTTTCTTGATAACTTCTACTCCATACACATACACTTTTCCTTTTTTGAGATCTACTCGTTCAACTTTACCCTCTTTCTTTACAAATTGACCGCGCATAACTTTAACTGTGTCCCCTTTGCGTACAGATAATGACCTCATTCCATATTTTGCTCGTAATTCTTTGGAAAGATGAACTTGCATGAATGTTTGCTTAACATGTAATGGAGCAACATATCGGTATAACCGCTGTTTTCTTGGTTGAGTACTTGCATTCCAGGTTCGTGCAAACGACGTTTTTTTCTTCATGTTATATCTCCAATATTATTGTTAGTATCTAATTTTTTCTCCAAATTAAACAATCATACTCGCCACTTTAGCAACCGCTGGCCATCTTTCTGCCACTTCTTTTGCAATTGGTCCTTTGAAAATTGTTCCTTTCGGATTTCCTTTTTCATCTTTTAATACGACCGCTGCATTATCTTCAAATTTGACCCGTGTTCCATCTGGTCTGCGAAACTCTTTTCGTTGTCGCACAATAATTGCCGGAACAACCGTCTTACGCATTTCTAATTTTCCTTTTTTAACTGACGCCATTACTAAATCGCCAATACCTGCTGCTGGTACTCTTCCTCTTACCGTTTTATGCCCAATGACTGCAATTAATTTGATCACTTTCGCACCAGAATTATCGCATGTAACTACTTCTGCCTGTAAAGGTAATGGTCGTCCAACGTTACTTTTTAATGTTTTCATGGTATCTCCGTTTGATTATATGTTTAAATTATATGATTTTTATTTTTCAAATGACTTTACTTTTTTACTTTTGTTTTACCCTCAACTTTCTCTCCTGCTTTTAGATTGTGTTGCCTTGCTTCTTCACCATCACCGCGCGTAACGACCTGCACAATCACTAAATTTTTGGTCTTACTTAATGGTCTTGTCTTCGCAGCTATTACTTTATCTCCAATATGTGCATCTAAACAAGTTGGATTATGAACCCGTAATCGATATCGTCGCACTTCATAACGCTCATACTTTGGTACAAATACAGACTTATTCCATTCTAATGTTGCGGATCGATTTGTATCTCTTTTGATAATCTTACCAGTAAACAATTCATTTTTTACTGCCAATTGCCCATGAAAAGGGCATTTTTGATCTGTGCAACTTTTTTCCGGTGTAGGCATTCCCAACACTGCTGATCCTTTTTTTGTATCCATTGTTATCGTACCTTTTGATTTGTTATTTTTATTATTTTGTTATTGATTTTTTGTTATTGATTATATTTTGATTATTATTTAATTATATTTTTATTTTGTCTGCACACCTTCACTTCAAACGTTCCTCACTACGCCTCAACACTTCCTCGCCCGATATTTTACGCTTCGACGAAACCAACATTAATTCCGTACCACGTTTAGACACCCGTTTTCGTGTATTTCCTTTTTGTATCACAACGGTTTCTTTTGTCTCATCGACAATTTTTCCCTGCAATCCTACCTGACTTTTATTCAATGACATCACAACTTCGACATCTTGTCCAATTAATTCATGGGGATAAATTCGTGACATTTTTTCCTACCTCACCAAAATAATCCATTTTGATGAATCTGATTTTTGATTATTATTTTGATTATTAATATTATTTATGATTATTTCTTAGGATTATATTGTTAAATCCTCAATAATAACCATTTCTTCTGGAAAACCCAATTCCACTAACGCTTTCTTTGCTTTGGACTTGTGATCTCCTTGCAATTCAATTGCGCCATTCTTTGCTGTTCCCCCGCATGCAAATTTTGACTTGAGCATGCGAAACACTTCATCAAGATTCGCTTCTTTGGTAATCCCTGCGATGATTGTGTATTTCTTTCCAAACTTTCGTTTTTCGATTTTGACCACGATTTTCTGTTGTTCACGTGCAATCGTTTCACACACACATAAATCAGTGGGCAAGCCACATTGGTTACATACCACCATTAGTATTAAACGTTCCTCCGTTCATGCAACAATTGTAATAAACGTGCAATCGTTTTTTTTGATTGTTTAAGTTTCCCTGGATTTTGTACATTAGCTCCACTTCGTACTTGGCTATTCAACTTCATTAATTCCTTTCGTAATTCGTTCAATTTGGAAGTTAACTCCTCTTTGTTCAAATTCTTTAAATCTTGTTCAGCTTTCATGATATGATTGTAATTTCTAATTTAGTTTAGTTTTACTCCTCTTTAACTTCTTCTTTATTTTCTGTTTCCACCACTACTTCTTTTGTTTCTTTAACATCTTTACTTTCTTTAGCTTCAGTTTTCTTGCGTGGCGCGACTTTTTTCTTTTCCGTCTTCTCTTTCTCACCAGCTGCACTTACTTTCTTCTTACCTTTTCCGATCCCCGCTTTTTCTCCTGCCTCTTCATCACCTACTGCTTCACTACTACCCAAAGCCCCTTCTTTAACGTCCTTAACCGATGATTCTTGTACTAATTCTTTTCTAATATTAACATAATCTGGAAGTACAATATCAGGCGGCATAATCGAAACTTGAATCCCAATGATTCCCGTTTTCAATAGTGCTGCCGTTTTCGCTTTTTGTACACCTGTAACTGCAATGTCACCACACTTCTTCAAATATCCTTGATAAAAACGCCAGCTTTTTGCTCGTGCACCTGGAATTTTTCCGGAAATAATAACTTCGATACCTAACGCTCCCGACTTAATTACATTCTCCATTACTTTGTGGCCGATACTTTTGAATCGTGCGGAACCAAATCGTTCTAATGAACTTGCAATACGTTCTGCCACAATCATTGCATCAATGAAGGGATTTTTCACTTCATTGATTTCTATTTGTGGATTTTCTAATTTGAAATCTTGCTTTAATACTCGTGTTAAATCGCGAATGTTCGCTCCTCGTGAACCCACAATTAAACTTGGTCTGCTGGTGTAAATAATAATTTTTTCTCCTAATGGAATTTTTTTAAGTTTGATTTGTGAAATACCTACACCCTTCAATTTGTTTTCAATGTACTGCTTGATGTAGTACTCTTTCGTTTTTTGTGCAATGAATTGTCGCTCAATCATAGGTATCTTCCTTCGTTAATTTATTGTGTTTTTGTCTCTGTAGCCGCCCCTGGAGATTTTGCTTCTTTCTTCGCTTTCCCTTCAGTTGCTTTTCCCGTAGCTGTTTTTCCTGCAGCTGCTTTTTCTGCAGTCTTTTTTTTCTTATCCATGGCATTTTTCCGCTCTTCCACTTCAATTTCAATATGTGTTCGTTTTGATTTAACTTGTTGTCGTTTTCCTGTAAACGGAATTGCCCCTTTCTGAACTAAAATCTTACTAATAACTAAACTGTTCACATCTAAACCTTTATACTGTGCATTTGCTTCCGCGGATTGTACCGCCTGTAAAAAAAATCCTGCTGCTTTCTGTGGAAATCTTCCCGGCCCAATACCAGGTTTATGTCCTAAATCTTTAACTGCAATCTTATATGGCACCGGCGTTTTCAACACGATAACTTTCTCCAAAAACTCTTTGGCAAAACCCGTTTTTTTGTATCGCAAAAAGTTGCATATTTCTTTACCCTGTTTTGTGGAAAAAGGTAAGCTGTGCATCATTGCCTTCGCTTTGTGTACCGCCGCTGTTTGTTGTTTTTCGACCATTTTTGTTAATTTTTATTAATATCAAATTAAATTTAAATATTCATTTCTATCGTGCCGTAACCGCTTTACTTGATCGTGTAGCACCAATACCAGCTGAGCTGTGTGAAACTGATTTACGCGTCATTGAAAACTCCCCCAACACATGCCCAATCATTTCTAATGTCACAATCACTTGTATATACTCTTTACCATTGTATACTTTAAACGTTTTTCCAATCATCGCAGGCAAAATAACCATATCTCGACAATGCGTCCTGATATTATTTTTACCCGCTTCAACAGACATTAACACTTTCTTTTGCTGTTCAGTTAATCCTCGCCCAAGTGATCGTCGGGAACGAGCAGGAATCATAGTCATGAATGATTTCAAATCTAACTTCTTCACTTCTTCTTCCAATTTTCCTCGCCATGTGATTTCTTTTGCCATTGTTGTAATAAACCTCTTGGGATTCATATGTTATTCATATGTTACTTATATATTAATCATATAATCTCTATTTAGTTTTTCGCCCCGTTCTTCGTGGTGCGATTTTACCAACTTTTCTACCAGGTGGATCATTTCTAGATGACTGTGTAGGTCGACCTTTGATGTGAGAATTCTTCCCACCAAACGGATGATCTACTGCGTTCATTGAAATACCACATACTCTTGAATATAATTTTCCAAGTGCTCGCATTCTCTTGAATCGTGTACCTGCTTTAAGATACGGCTTCTCTGGTCTTCCTGCACCCGCCACAATCCCAATCGCTGCTCGACAATCTGGTAAAAATAATTTTTCTTTTCGTGAAGGTAATTTTACGCGAATACCATCATCTGTTTTTGAAACAACTTTCGCATACGTTCCTGATGCTCGTACAACTTTCCCACCATCCCCTGGCTGTAACTCAATATTGTGTACGATTGTTCCCTCAGGAATATCTTTTAAGTATAATACATTTCCTTCTTTAACTTCTGCTCCACCCACTGAAACTACATCTCCTATTTTAACCCCTTGTGGTGCAATCGTTAATCCTCGATCGCCAGATAAAAATGATACATCCATTAATGGTGCCGTATGTCCTGGACAATGAACGAAATCGATTACAACTCCTTTTGTATCAACTGGACAATGCTTCGCCACACCTTTGAAATGATGACTAGCTACTTGATACGTTGGTGATCCTCGTCCTCGTCGTTGTTGTAATAAGCGTTTTCCCATTGTAAATAAACCTAAATCAATCCTAAATCCGCACTCACATCAGATGCTAAATATTGTGGTGTTAACCGCACAATTGCTTTCTTCTCTCCTCGAATAGAGTTTTGTATTGTCACTTTCATCACTCGTACTTTAAATAATTGTTCAACTGCTCTCTTCACATCAAACTTAGTTGAACTCGGATTAACCACGAATGATAACTTATTTTCAAACTCGATTTGTCGGATACATTTCTCTGTTGCTAACGGATGATGTAACACAGTATAAGGATCAAATGTAGCTCCAACTTTTTTAATCGCATCTGTAGATACCGCGTTCACCACTGCTTTTGGTGTTTGAGTTTTCGCAGCACTTGGTTTTGTTGTTTTAGCCATTTTTATCGTTGTTTGTTTTTAGTCTTATGTTTGTTTTTATTCTGGTTATTCTTATCAATAATTATAAATATAATTTTTTTTCTTTTAATGCATCAACTGCTTTTTCGCTCCATAACGCCGCTCTTCCTGGTTGCGTTCCGGGAGCCAATAACTCTGCATTTAATGCTGTAACTTCAACTACATCAATACCTTCAATGTTTCGCGCTGCTTTCAATAATGGGCAATCTCCGCTAACGACAACTAATACTCCTTTCTTGCGTTGGTATTTTCGTCCCCGTCGTTTCCCTAAACCTGCTCGAACTTTTTTCTCGGCCGTTCGCTCAAGTTCCGCACCAAACCCTAGTGTCTTTAACAATTTTTCAACATCACTTGTTTTGCTTACTGCTTCGATGCTTCCATCGATGATAAAAGGATATTCTGTTGGAACTTTATGACCCCGCTTAACCACTAAATCACGTAATACTGTTGCGGCTAACGCTGACCTCAATGCTTTTCTATTCTCTTTAAGATTAATCATTCGTTGCCATTCTTTTTCAGCTTTTGGTGGATGCGCTCGTCGTCCGCCCACTGTTTGTGAAGTGAAAGTTCCTTTCCAATTCATTCTTGTTCCTCGACGTGAAAATACTTTTCGTGCAACACGACTGATACCAAACCCATATGATCCACGATAATTTCGTCGTCGCTTACTTACACTTGACGCCGAACGCATACCTGCTCCAGGGTGTGCTCCATGTGATTGTCGTGACGCACTTTGTACCGCATGTACTGCTCGCTTAATTAAATCAGGACGATATTCCTCTGAAAATTGAACAGGTAACTCTTTATCTTTTCCTTTTTTCTTTTGCAAATCAAATATAGGTAATTTCATTATAAATGTCCTCATTTGGAAATATGCGTCAACTCTGGCACTTCTTTACTTGTTTTATTTGGCCGATATGGTGCCGTTAATACCACTTCTCGTTTCTCTGGCCCCGCGACCGAACCATGCACCATCATATACGTATTTCGTACAACCCCATATTTCACAATTCCTCCTTTGGAATTGATCTCTTCTGGCTGCGTACTAATCTTGATAATCTTTTTATTATATTCTGTTCGTAAATGAAAACCCATCTTACCTGACTGTGGAACTGTATGCTGAACCCGTTTTGGTGTCCATGAACCTAATGTACCAATTCCTCTTTTAGTCTTCTCTGCTTTGTGCTGTCGAATTGGAACCCCATATCGTTTAACCGTTCCCTGAAACCCTTTTCCTTTGGTTACTCCGCGAATATCAACTAAACTTCCTGCATCAAATACCTCATTGACTGCTAACTCTTTCCCTAACACTTTTTGTGCAAACGCTAACTTATCTTTATTTGGACCACCTAAACCAATTTCCATCATCTTTGGTTTTTTTGCACTAACGGAAGGTACTTTTGCCGGAATCGTCTGCACCATCAAACGTAGATCATCATACTCAGTAACAGAATCTAACCCTTTTACTTCTTTTTTAGGAACCTGTAATAATTTACTTAAATTTTTATCTAATTTAGGAGCAAAAATAGTAGAAATTTTATTCAATCCGTAAACTCCTTGTTTGTATACTGCAACACCAGTAACTAACATTGGTGGACATTCTAAGATTGTAACTGGTGCGGCAACTGTCTCTCCTTTCGTCGGTGACTTAGCTCGCGTATCTGTAAACTGCACATGCGTCATCCCAACTTTATAGGCAATAAATCCTAATGGTTTTGTTTTACTCTCTGTAACCCACGACCGTACACGTACAATAGAATGTCGTGATCTCTTTCGCGGCCAAAACTGTTCACTTCCTCGTCGTGGATGTCGGATATTTCCCATTGTTTTTTAAATAATAATAATAGTTGATAAATTTCAGATAGACTGATAAACTTTTATTCAGTCGTATAAGAGCACTACTTCTTAACATCTATTTTTTCGTCGCAAATCACGTCAAACAGCCTATACATGGCCCCATCAAGAATCAACTATGCTGATTTGATGAATAAACCTTTTCAGACCTAATCTATGATACCCATCATATTTAACTATTCTTGATAGCTAGTATATGATACGTTCCTCGACGATACTCTTGTCATAATCAAAATCGCTTTTGACTAATACCTTTTGAGCACAGGGACTTATTTATAAAGCTTTCCCTGCCAATATCTTAGGCGACACAAGAAATGAAGCAGTGACTTCATTTCTGTGCAAAAATGTGTTTTTAATTCACATTTTTTGCATTGTCAAGTGAAGTTTCGTAAACTCAACCTCACGACGAAAAAACAAAATATTCTCTTACTTCTTTAATCCTTTCACCCTCTCAAGCACTTCCTTCGCATGCCCTTTAACCGAAACATTTCGCCAAATATGCACAATTTTCCCTTTCCCATCAATTAAAAACGTCGTGCGTAACACCCCCATATACTCTCGCCCCATAAACTTCTTCTTCCCCCACACACCATACTTGGAAAGTACTTTCTTCGACTCATCGCTCAATAACATAACACCTAACTTCTGCTTTGAAATAAAACTACAATGACTCTTCACTGAATCCGGACTCACTCCTACAACTTCAACCCCTAACTTCTTAAACTCCGGCAATACCGACGTAAATTCAATCCCTTCAATCGTACATCCTGGTGTATTATCTTTCGGATAGAAATACAACACAAGCATCTTTGCTTTAAAATCAGCTAACGAAACCTTCTTCCCTTCCTGATTCACCGACGAAAACACAGGTGCTTTCATCCCCTCTTTTAAGACTGTAATTTCTGCCATATTATAACACCTCACTTTGACAAAAGAAAAACACTTGAAACATATAAACCCTACCCCTCAAGGTATAGCAATCCAACTGGATAATCCGGTGTCGAAAAGTTGAATTGCTTATTATATGAAATTACGTTGTTGTAATTTCATTATATGATAACCACAGTTATCAT
>JGI1358J11329_10000910_pt1 | contig 25141 bp, 26 predicted proteins | sample Subgroupgradi54m_FD_11329 | JGI IMG/M metagenome (IMG submission 11329)
TATTTATTTTGTTTGTATGTTTTATGGGTCTCGCGATTATTAACCAGTATATTTTGAGTATCATCCCAAAGTTTTTTATCCGTGATAATAGGTTTATGCTCTCCGTCAAAAACGTATTGTTTCTTGTCTTTGTCTTGAAAGCGTACCTTCCCGATATAAAAATGATTGTCCAGGATGTTTGAGATTTTTTTCTTATCGAACCTTGTATTGCCAGAGGCATCTTTCCCTTTGGCATAAAACTTCTTGGTGCGATACCCCATTTCATTGAGCTTTTCAGCGACTTTACCCATCGAGGCCAATTTGATATAAAGCTCAAAGCAAAGCTGAACAATCTTGGCTTCCTCTTTATTGATCACAAGTTTCTTATTCTTCACTTCATACCCCAGCGGAACAAATCCGCCGCACCACATGCCTCTTTTAGCCATGGCAAAGCGTTTGTCGTAAGTCCTCTCCTGAGACATTTCCCGTTCAAATTGGGCAAATTCAAGCATGACATGAAGAAGAAGTCTTCCGGCGGGAGAGGTTGTATCGAAATGCTGAGTGGTCGAAACAAATTTAACATCGTGCTCATTGAAAATTTCAAGGAGCGCGTAAAAATCTTTATGGTTACGCGTGAGCCGGTCAATTTTATAAACCACGACCACTTGAACCCGCTTCCGCTTGATATCTTCAATAAGCTGTTTCATGGCAGGGCGGCTGAGCGATCCCCCTGATTGCCCGGCATCTTCATAAACTTTGAAAAGTTTCCAGCCGACAGACTTTTGACTTTCAATGTAGGAAAGACCGCTATCCCGCTGATTATCGAGAGTCGAATAGGTCTGCGTTTCTGCCCGTTCATCCACAGAGACCCGCGTATAAACCGCGCAGTTAATATCTTGATTCTTCGCATTTGAGTGCATAGCTTAATTACTTGAGTTCTGCAAATTTTAGGTAACCGACAATGATAAATCCTTCAAGCAAAATGGCTTCCGGCCGAAACCTCCTATGCCAGCCAAGGCAAGGAGGACACGGAAGCCATGGGAAAAATTATCCCGAAGAAAACTACGTCCGCTCTGAAGCATTTCTTGAGCGTGTTGACGAGACCCCAGATCAAACACTTCCTGGTTTACCTGGTGGGGTTGATCTGGCTCATCAAGTTTCATTCCACCCGAGAAATCGCCGGCCAGGTAGCCAAGACACTTCCCGACAATCTGCAGCGTTTTCTCAATGGTTCCGCCAAAAAGCAGCTGCGCCTTCAGGAGGCCAACGAGAATCTTTTGGCCTACAGGGCCAACAAGCTGCCGGAAGTCGTGACTGCCATCGACGATACCACTTGTCCCAGGGAAGGCAAAGAGATCGAAGGCTTGGGTATTCACCACTCCGCCGATGGGTTGGTCAAGGGGCAGTGTGCAGTCACTTGTGTTCTGAAAATGGGCGGAGAGTGGCTGGCTTGGGCCGTGGGAGGCTATTGCCCAAAATCTTCTTGTCCGAAGGGCGAATTCAAAAGCAAGATTCAACTGGCGCAAGACATCCTGCAGGATCTTCGTCAAAAGATTCGTACCTCCATGATTGTGCTGATGGACAGCTGGTATACCTGCGCACCCATTCTTATTCCTATTATCGAAGCAGGCTGGACTTTTGTCGCTGCGATCAAATGCAATCGTATTCTGGAAATCAACGGCAGGAAAACAGTCGTCCGTCACCTGGCCAAGGGACCGAGGACTTACAAAACTGTGCGTCTTTCCAAAAAGCGAAAGCTCAAGGTCGCCAAGCGAATCGTCCATCTGCCCAAGGTCGGAACCGTGCTTCTCTTTATTACCAAAGGAGGTGCCAAGGAAACACGATTCTTGATCACCAACAACCTTCAAATGAGCGAATCCGAAATGGTCATGCTCTACAGCCAGCGTTTCAGAATCGAGATCTTTCACAAGGATATCAAACAACACCTGGCCTTCGGCCACGTGTTTATGCGCTCCTGGCAGGGCGTCCAAACACACTGGACTCTTGTCATGATCGCCTACAACCTGATTACCTTGTCGGCTCCGAAACATCTCAAAGGATTCCGTCAGAAGATTCGTCATTTCAGAAGCACCGTGTCGTATCACCAGTTGCTGGGGTTATCAAAAATCTCAACGCGTCGATTTAAATGAAATTTGCAGAACTCAAGTTATGATCAATGATGTCGCCGGACCTTTTGAAACGCTTTATTTTTATTCCGCCGCGGCCAATGATTTTTATTGGATCATGCTCGCCGTAACTTTTTTGGCGGTGGCGGCCGAGCTTGCGGTCATCAGAATCTGGGGGGCGCGAGAGGGGAAACATGCTTGACCCGACCGAACGCCAAAGCAAGATTTTCGGAAAACTTCTGTATTTTTTCGCAGGATACACCTTGGTCATTAAATACATTCTTCCCGTGGGATGGGCCGTGATTCAAAAAGCGCCGATGGTCACTTATATTTATTTTTGGGACGCCTGGTGGGTGGCCCATATCATCGTGGGCCGGGGCTTGGCCCTGGCCAAAAAAGGAATCTGGCCTTGGGCCTTCTCTCTGTCCGTTGCGGAGATTATAATCATTGCAGTTAAGTTTTTCTTTTATTTGAAATTTCCTAATCTTGATTTCTGGCATGTGAACTGGTTTGTGAATAAGACTTTCCTTCTGATTTATTTCAGCGTGCTTCTGGCCTGGCTTTTCAAACAAGAAACGCGGAAGGTTTTATGAAAAATAAAAATAACCGACATGTATCAAATCCGGAACGGAGACGGTTCCTTAAAAAATCAGCCGCGGCTCTGGCCGGCGCTTATCTGGGTTTTTATGTCCCCCGTTTTGTGCGCATGGCGCCCCATGCCGGCGTGAATGCCAACATGCAGTACCGTGTTTTGGGCCGCACGGGATTCAAGGTCTCGGAAATCGGATTCGGCGGATATCCGGTTTCGGATCCGAACGCTGTCGATTACGCGATCGACAAGGGCATCAACTACCTTGACACCTCGGATTGTTACCGCGCAGGGAAGAGCGAGGAAACCATCGGAAAAGTGATGAAGCGCAGAAGGAATGAAGTCGTGCTCACCACTAAATTCGACGCTTTCTCCCACACCAAAAAAGAGGAGATGATGGGATGGATTGACGCCTCGCTCCGCCGTCTTCAAACCGATCATATCGATTGCCTTTTAGTCCATCAAATCGGCAAAAATTCCGGAGGCGAATCCATCGAGCGGCTGCAAAATCCCGAACTTTTCGAGGCCTTCAATGCGGCCAAACAGCAGGGAAAGGTGCGTTACCTCGGCTGCAGCGGCCATGACCCCGATCTTATGGAAGTGATGAACTATGCCATCAGCGTGCCTGAAATTTCCGTTATTCTCTGCCGTTATAATTTTCGCGTTTTTCCGACCGAGCCTAATCTTTTCAAGAAAGCCAGAGAAAAAGGCATCGGTGTTGTCGTGATGAAAACCCTGGCCGGCGCCCGCGAGGCGGATCTTTCCCGGTTCAAGGACCGTGGCGCTAATTTTAAACAGGCTGCCTTGAAGTGGGTGCTTTCCAATCCCGATCTTTCCAACCTGATTATCAGTATTTCCTCGCGGGAGCAGGTGGATGAATATATCCGCGCTTCAGGCCCCGTGCTGGCCGCACGGGGCGGCCCACGCTCAGCAACCCTTCGCGTGTAGGCGTTGGAAAACAAAGTACTCAGGGATTTGTCAGGCGAGCCGATAAGATCAGTATGATATTCACTCCCAAAAACTTTTCATGGTGGGTGTGTCTCTTGATGGCAGGCGCTCTGGTTATTCCAGCCTCAGCTTGTGCAGGAGATGACTCGGGTCGCTTCGCGCAAGGTCTTTACAACACGACCGCCGGCGCGTTGGAAATTCCCTACCAGGTGGTGAATTCCACTCTCACTAAGCCATTCCCCTTCGGAGTTGTCGATGGCGTTTTGCGCGGGACCATGTATTCAGTCAGCAAAATATTTGGAGGCCTTTTTGACATGGGCGCTGCCGCCGCTCCGTACGCCAAGTACGCTATTTTCTTCGTTTGATGGTTGCCAAAAAATCCTCAATTTCATAGAATACTCTTCACTAAGGAGCACTTCTTATGAGCGGCTTTGTCAAGGTGGCTAAAACATCCGATTTTGCCAGCAACCCCTGTAAACACATTGAATTGGAAGACAAAGGAATGGCCGTTGCCTTGTATTGCATCAACGGGAAATTCTACGCCATGGACGGCACCTGTTCGCATGTGGGCGGCCCGCTCGGCGAGGGCGACCTGGATGGGAATGTGGTGACCTGCCCCTGGCATGGCTGGACCTTTGATGTGATGACGGGCAACTGCATGATCCGGCCGGGCGTGAAACAGGCGACTTACGAGGTGAAAACCGAGGGCGACGATATTCTCGTAAATCTGCCTTAGGTTTTGCTTGCTTTTCCCCACCTTTTCCACTATATTACATCCGTTCATTCGGTGCGCTGTTCAATCCCGAAATCTATTCCTAACTTGTTTTAATTAATAAAGTTATGAAAAAAATAAAAATTGGCCTTTTGGGCTTGGGCCAAATCGGAAGTGGTGTTTACAAAATTCTCACCCGAAAAAAGTCCCTGCTCGTAAAAAAATCCGGCGTTTGCTTTGAAATCGAAAAAATTGCGGTCAAGCATCCCGGAAAAAAAAGATCCGTCTCTGTCCCATCCAAATTAATCACCCAGGATGCGCTGGGCATGGCGAAAAACGGCCATGTGGATTGCGTGATTGAGTTGATCGGCGGAATCCGTCCGGCCAAAGATTTTGTGCTCGCAGCGCTGAAAAGCGGTAAGGACGTGATCACGGCCAATAAGGCGCTTCTTGCGGAATGCGGCGCGGAAATTTTTAAAACGGCAGCCCGCTACGGCCGGCGTGTTTTTTTTGAGGCGAGTGTGGGCGGCGGTATTCCCGTGATCAAGGCGCTTCGCGAAGGCCTAGTGGGGAATGAAATCCAGAGCGTGCTCGGGATTATCAACGGTACCTCTAATTATATTTTGACGCGCATGACCCGCGACCAGCTCGAATTCAAACAGGCGCTGGCCCAGGCGCAACGCGAGGGCTATGCGGAGCCCGACCCCCGGCTGGATATTGACGGCATTGATTCCGCGCACAAGCTTGCGATTCTAGCGTCACTCGCGTTTGAGGAGCCGGTGCGCTTCCGCGATGTGGCCTGCGAAGGAATCCGGGCGATTGATCAGAACGATATCAGTTTTGCCAAACAATTCGGTTACAGTATCAAATTATTAGCGATTGCGAAAAAAACCGCTGACGGTCTTGAGGCGCGAGTGCAGCCCACGCTTCTTTCCAAAGATCATATTTTGTCCAAGGTGGACGGCGCGTACAACGCCATTCTTTTTCGGGGAGACGAAGTGGGCGACATCCTTCTTTACGGAAAAGGCGCAGGACCAAGACCCACGGCCAGCGCGGTGGTGAGCGATTTGGTGGATCTTGCGCTGGGCAGGCAGGATAAAAAGGCCAATCCCTGGCTGGCCAAAAGCCGGCTGAAAATCAAATCCGGTTCGTCCATTCACTCGCGTTATTACTTGCGTTTTTCCGTGATCGACAAGCCCAAGGTTTTGGCAAAAATTTCCGGCTTTTTGGGAAATCATGGGGTGAGCATCTCGGATGTGATTCAGACCGAGCGCAAAATCGGCAATGTGGTGCCGCTTATCATGCTCACACATCATGCGAGCGAGGGGGCCATCCGCGGAGCCGTGAGGACCATTGATCATTTGCCCGTGATCAAAGGGAAATCACATCTCATAAGAATTGAGGATTGATGTGGTGATAAAAATCAGTAGAAAAATTCTGGAAAGAAGGATCGGGATTGTGGAGCGTTATCAGGAATATCTTCCCGTAACCTCCAAAACGCCGGTGGTATCACTCAATGAGGGCAATACACCGCTTATTTTGAGCGAGGCGCTTCCCGAATTTTTAAAAATCCGCGTCAAAATTTATTACAAGTTTGAAGGATTGAACCCCACGGGTTCTTTCAAAGACCGGGGCATGACGCTTGCGGTTTCCAAGGCGGTTGAGGAGGGCGGACGCGCCATCATGTGTGCTTCAACCGGAAATACTTCCGCCTCGGCTGCGGCCTATGCGTCCCGCTGCGGACTGAAATGTTTCGTGATCGTGCCCGAAGGCCAGATTGCGAAAGGGAAACTTTTGCAGGCCTTTCGCTACGGCTCCAAAGTGATTTCCATCCGGGGGAATTTCGACGACGCGCTCAAGCTCGTTCAGGCTATCACGCAAAAGTATCCGATCAAGCTGGTGAATTCGGTCAATCCTTTTCGCATCGAGGGACAGAAAACCGCAAGTTTCGAAATCATCGATGAACTGGGCGATGCGCCGGAGTATCACGCCATCCCTGTGGGCAATGCAGGCAATATCACGGCCTATTGGAAAGGGTATAAAGAATATCATCATGCGGGAAAATCAGAAATTCTTCCCCGTATGATCGGATTTCAAGCAGCCGGAGCAGCGCCTATTGTGGAAGGCCGCCCGGTGGCGAATCCGAAGACGATTGCGACCGCAATCAAAATCGGAAATCCGGCCAGCTGGCAAGCGGCCGTGAATGCGCGCGACGAATCAGGCGGTTTGATTGAGGCCGTGACGGATGAAGAAATCAGCTGGGCCTACCGGTTCATTGCGGAAAAGGACGGTGTTTTTGCCGAACCTGCTTCCGCGGCTGCGGTGGCCGGCGTGATCAAGCTCGCAAAACGCAATTATTTTCAGGAAAATACCAGGATTGTGATTACGCTCACGGGGTCAGGATTGAAAGATCCTGATTTTGCGCTGAGTTTTGATGATAAAATGGAATGCGTGGAACCGGAGATTAATCAGATTGCTAAATTGATCGGACAAAAATAAGGAGTGGCGAAAAGCCCGTGAAATACATTGTTCTTGTTCCGGACGGTGTGGCAGATCAAGGTTACGAAGAATTGCAGGGGAAAACGCCGCTTGAGGCAAGCCGTATTCCCAATCTGAATTTTTTTGCCCAGAACGGCTGTGTGGGAATGGCCAAAACCGTGCCCGACAACATGGAGCCCGGATCGGATGTGGGCAATCTTTCCATCCTGGGCTACAACTCCAAAGAATATTATACGGGCCGCGCGCCGATCGAGGCCGCGAGCATGGGCATTCGCCTGAAAGAAGGAGAAGTGGCCTTTCGCATGAATTTTGTGACTGAGGCGGAAGGAAAATTGGTGGATTACAGCGCGGGGCATATTTCCACGCAGGAAAGCAAGGTGTTGGTAGCCTATCTCAATAAAAAACTCGCGAATGACGCGGTGAAATTCTATCCGGGCGTGAGTTACCGTCACATCGCGGTCATCAAAGACCGGCTCGGCAGACAGGGACTTTCCGCGTCCTGCGATCCGCCGCACAATATCATGGGCCAGAACATCAATGATCACTGGCCGACCGGCCCGGGCGATGCGCTTCTCAAAAAACTCATGCTGGATGCGCGGCTTTTTCTGCAGGATCATGAAATCAATCACGTGCGCCTTGATTTGAAGGAAAATCCCGCCAACATGATTTGGTTTTGGGGACAGGGAGTGACGCCCGAGCTTGAAAGTTTTCAGGACCGGTTCGGGCTGCGCGGATCACTTATTTCAGCCGTGGACCTTTTAAGGGGGCTGGCCAATCTTACGGGCCTTGAAATCATCGAAGTGCCGGGAATTACGGGCTATCTTGATACGAATTACGAAGGCAAGGCCCGATACGGCCTGGAGTCTTTGAAGGAAAAGGATTTTATCTTTATTCACGTGGAAGCCACGGATGAGGCGGGCCACGAGGGAAATTTAAAAGGAAAAATTCAGGCCATCGAGGATTTTGATCATCACATCGCAGGCGCGGTGAAAAAGTATTGCGAGGATCATCCGGACACAAGGGTGCTGGTAGTGCCGGACCATCCGACTTCGTGCAAGACCCGGACGCATATGCGGGGCGCCGTTCCTTTTATCATGTTCGGCGAAGGGATCTCCCCCAATGGGATTGAAAGTTATAACGAGGTTCAAGCCCAGGCCTCGGACATGCGCTTTGACGAGGGGTATAAAATGATGCCGTATCTTTTGCAAAACCAAGCGGTGACGAACTCAAAAAAGAGGAAATGACGGGATGCCAAAATATATCTTTGTGACCGGCGGGGTGGTTTCGTCTTTGGGAAAAGGCATTGCTTCAGCTTCCATCGGGAAACTGATTGAGGCCAAAGGATTGAAGGTGGCGGTGCAGAAACTGGATCCTTACATTAACGTGGATCCGGGCACCATGAATCCTTATCAGCACGGCGAAGTTTACGTGACCGAGGACGGCGCGGAAACGGATTTGGATCTCGGCCATTACGAACGGTTCACCAACAGCACTATCGGTAAGCCGAATAATCTCACGGCGGGCCAGATTTATTATTCCGTAATCGCCAAGGAGAGACGCGGCGATTATCTGGGCGCCACAGTTCAGGTGGTGCCGCATATCACGGATGAGATCAAGGAAAAAATCCGCGAGGTTTCCAAGGGGAAGCGGGTGGATGTGGTGATTGTCGAGGTGGGCGGCACGGTGGGTGATATTGAATCACTGCCTTTTCTTGAAGCTGTGAGACAGCTTCGCCTCGAAGTCGGCCGCGACAATGCGGTGAATATTCACCTCACGCTGGTTCCTTTTATCCGCGCGGCCGGCGAGCTCAAGACCAAACCCACCCAACATAGCGTGGGCCGTTTGCGTGAAATCGGTATTCAGCCCGATATCCTTCTATGCCGGACGGAGAAGAGGTTGGCTAAAAATGTGAAGGAAAAAATTGGACTTTTCTGCAACGTGGAAAATGATGCGGTGATCGAAGCCCGGGACGTGCAGTCAATTTACGAAGTGCCGCTGATTTTTCAGGAGCAGGGTCTGGACCGCGTGATTTCGCGTTTTCTGCATCTTGACCCAAAGCAGGGAAATCTTTCGGACTGGAAGAAGGCCGTGGTGGATGTCGCGCTTCACCCGAAGTACATGATCCGAATTGCGGTGGTCGGCAAATATATCGAGCTCCAGGATGCGTACAAATCCATTTACGAGGCGCTCAAGCACGGCGGCATTGCCAACAACGCGGGTGTGATTTTCAAAAAAATCGATGCGGAAAAACTGGAAAAATCCAAAGCTGAAAAATATATCAAGGACTGCGATGGGCTCCTGGTGCCGGGCGGTTTCGGAAGCCGGGGCGTGGAAGGAAAAATCAAGGCCATCCAGTACGCCCGTGAAAATAAGATTCCCTATTTTGGAATCTGTCTTGGCATGCAGTGCGCGGTGATTGAGTTTGCCAGAAATGTGATTGGCATGAAAGGGGCCAATTCTACGGAATTTAATAAAAAGACATCCTATCCGGTGATCAGTCTGCTGGACGAGCAGGAGAAAATCACGGAAATGGGCGGCACCATGCGGCTGGGCGCCTATCCGTGCCACGTAAAAAAAAGCACGCAGGCCTTCAAGGCATATAAGAGCGAAAAAATTTCGGAACGCCACCGGCATCGCTATGAATTCACCAATTTTTACCTCGACGTATTTGAAAAGGCGGGCATGAAAATTACGGGCCTGTGCCCTCAGCCACACGGCAATCTGGTGGAAGTAGTGGAGCTTGAGGAACATCCCTGGTTTGTGGCCTGCCAGTATCACCCGGAATTCAGCTCCAAGCCGGATGCAGCCCATCCGTTGTTCCGCGAATTCATCCATCACGCGCTGGATTACCGCGAGCTTCGTCTGGGCTCCAAGCTCAGCACGAACGGCGATTTTGACACGCTCGAGAATGCGAGCGAAGTGAAGGTCAGTTGAGATGGTCCGGGAAGTAAAACTCGGAAAAATCACTTTCGGAAAGCCGGGCCGGCTGGTACTGATCGCCGGGCCGTGCGTGATCGAGGATGAAAAAACCGTCCTGCGCCACGCTGAAAAAATTTCCCGTATCGCCCGCGAGCTTTCGATTCCCTATGTTTTCAAAGCGAGCTATGACAAGGCTAACCGCTCCTCCGTGCATTCCTTTCGCGGCCCGGGATTAAAGCAGGGACTGCGCATTCTTGCCAAAGTTAAAAAGGAACTTGGGCTGCCGGTTTTAAGCGATGTGCATTGCGAGGAAGAAATCTCCGAAGCCGCCGAGGTCCTGGATATTCTCCAGATTCCCGCTTTCCTCTGCCGCCAGACGGATATGCTTCTTGCCGCCGCCAAGACCGGTAAAATCGTGAATGTGAAAAAGGGGCAATTCCTTGCTCCGTGGGACATGAAAAACATTGTGGAGAAAATCGAGAGCGCGGGAAACCGCAATATTCTTCTGACCGAGCGTGGCGTGTCTTTTGGTTATAACACGCTGGTTAGTGATTTTCGTGCTATCCCGGTGATGCGGGGTCTTGGGTATCCGGTGGTGTTTGACGCCACGCACTCGGTGCAGCAGCCGGGCGGCCTGGGCAAAGCGACAGGAGGCGAGGCGCAGCATATTCCGCTTCTTGCACGCTGCGGCGTGGCCGCCGGCTGCGACGCTCTTTTTATGGAAGTGCATGAAAACCCGGTTGCAGCCAAAAGCGATGGGCCCAATTCTCTCTCGCTCAAAAATCTCAAACCCTTGCTTGCGACTTTAAAGCGAATGAAACAGATTCTAAACCATCATGTCTGATTCGCGCAATATCCGCATTGCCAAAAAAGTTTTACGCATTGAGGCCAAAGCCATTCAGAGCTGTCTTCCGAAAATCGGGAAAAGTTTTGATGCGGCTGTGGATTTGATTTATGCGGGTACGGGTCGTCTGGTTGTGACCGGCATGGGCAAACCGGGGATCATTGGGCGGAAAATCGCCGCCACGCTGGCTTCCACGGGAACACCGAGTCTTTTTCTGCATCCGGCCGAAGCCATTCACGGCGACGTGGGCATGGTGACCCGGCAGGATATAGTGCTGGCCATTTCCAACAGCGGAGAGACGGAGGAAATCATCAAGCTCCTCACGACGATTAAAAAAATCGGGGCCAAACTCATTGCCATGACCGGTAATGTGAAATCAACGTTAGCCAGGAATGCCGATGTGATTCTGGATATCGGTATCAGCCGTGAGGCCTGTCCGCTGGGGCTTGCACCCACGGCATCTACCACGGTCATGCTGGCTGTGGGAGACGCACTGGCCATTGCGCTTCAGCAGAAACGGGGCTTCAAATCCGAGGATTTTGCTTTGTATCATCCCGGCGGTTCTTTGGGCAAGAAACTGCTCAAGGTCAGGGATCTGATGCGTACGGGAAAAGCCAATCCGGTGGTGCGGCAAGATACTCTGGTGAAGGAGGCGCTGCTGGCGATCACGGAAGCGCGGGCCGGTTCCTGCGCGGTGGTAGACCGGGCAGGATACCTAAAAGGAATATTTACCGACGGGGATTTAAGGCGGCATTTGGAGAATGGGCAGGGAAATCTCATGCTAAGGCCTATTGGAGAAGTGGCTACGCCCAAACCCCTTAAAATTCATAGGGATAAGCTCGCTGCCGAGGCTTTGAATCTTCTTAAGGAAAGGAAAATCGACGAGCTGCCGGTGGTGGATGATAAGGGAAGAGTGGTCGGGCTTTTGGATGTCCAGGATTTGCTCAAAGCCGGTTTTATTTGACGGATTAGTGATTACCCCTTAGAATTACTAGCTTTATGAAAAATAGACCCCGGCGTTATCTGCTCTATCTCCTTTTGAGAGGAGCGATGGCCCTTATCCGGGTGATGCCCAGGTCTTGGGCGCTGGGTTTTGCTAGAGCCGCGGGAAGAGTTGCTTTTTATCTTGTTGGCCGGCAGAGAAAAAAAGTTTTGGAGCATCTTCGCTTTGCCTGGAAAGGTGAGAAGAGCGAGGCGGAGTTAAAGGAGATAGGCCGGAAGGTCTTTGAAAATTTAGCGTTGACCGCGGTGGATACGATCCGCTTTCCCTCTCTGAATAAGAATAATCTCAGGGAGTGGGTTATCTATGATGACGAATTTCTGCGCATCAAACGCATCCTGGATGAAGGCCAAGGCGCTCTTCTTTTGGGTAGTCATATCGGCAATTGGGAGCTTTCGGCTGCAGCTTTCGGACTGATGGGGTATATGGGAGGGGGCGCGGTCGTGGGACGGCGGATTTATTACGAGAAATACAATCAAATTATTACTGGCTTGCGGGAAAGCGTCGGGATACGCACGATTTACCGGGATGAATCGCCCAAGGAAATGCTCCGGATTTTAAAGAATAATCGGATTTTGGGCATGCTGGCGGATCAGGATGTGGGAAGCGTTGACGGCGTTTTTGTGGATTTTTTAGGCCATCCGGCTTACACGCCGACCGCGCCGGTAAAACTGGCGATGGCCGCGGAAACCGTCATTGTGCCGGCCTTCATGATCCGTGAAGGAAACCGTTACCGTTTGATTCTTGAGGAGCCGATTATGCCGAAGACCGTGAAGGGATCCAGGGAAGAGACCGTCCGTGAATTCACGCAACAATGGTCTCGTGTGGTGGAGAAGTATATCCGCCGGTATCCGGAGCAATGGGTTTGGATGCATAACCGGTGGAAGACCTCTCCGGAAGATGTTTCCGCCGCCGAAAGAAAAGGGGTCTTAAAATGATTAAAAGATTTCTTATTATTAGTTTGATTGTTTTATTCGTTTACGTAGGATTTCTTTCCTTCAAGCTTTATGTGGGGGCTTCGGGATCGGGATTGGGGCCTGCCGTGGAAAACGTTCAATCCGAGGCGCACAAGGTTTACAGTTTTTCCTTTTCCAAATATGCCACGAGCGGGAAGAAAGAACTTGAAATTGAGGGCGACACGGCCAATATTCTGGCCAAAATCGTGACGCTTAACAATGTGATTGCCAAGGCCTATGCGGATGACAACCCGGTGACGATCACGTCGGATGAGGGGGTTTTTGACAAGTCGACCAGCACCGTGCATCTGGCCAACAACGTGGTGGCCACGACCCAGGAGGGAGCGCGGCTGATCACCAATAAACTGGACATTCATCCCACGGAAAAATCCATGGATACGGAAGATAAGATTTCCGTAAAAAAGGACAATATTGATGTGGACGGCCAGGGCGCGCGCGGGGATTCGCAGCTCAAAAAGGTGCAGTTTCATAAAAACGTGACCGTGGTGATCCAGAGCGATGATCCCAAGTCCAACGTGCCTACGGTGATTACCTGTGACGGGCCGCTGGATCTTCATTATGAACAGAATATCGCCCATTTTAACAAGAATGTGGTGGCCACGGATCACCGGGGCAAGCTGACTGCGGATCACATGGATGTTTTTTATGACAAAGTAACGAGAAGAGTGGATCATATCGTGGCCACGGGCAATGTGGTGATCACGACACCTGAGGGCAATGCCACTTACGCGGATGACGTGACCTATCTGGCCAAGGAGGGCCGCGTAATCATGGGCGGAAGCACGGAAGCGGTTTATTTTCCCGGCACTAATCCCGAGGCCGGAGGGGTCATGATTCCGGGAGAGAAATAATCATTCGGGAACCAAAAGCGAGGTATTGTTTTGTATCTTCTTGAAACTGAAAATATAGTCAAGTCCTACCGCGGCCGATGCGTGGTGAACAAAGTTTCCGTTCAGATCGGACGGGGCGAAATCGTCGGCCTTTTAGGCCCAAACGGCGCAGGGAAAACAACCACGTTTTACATGGTGGTGGGCGTGATCCGGCCGGAAGAAGGGCGTATTCTTTTCCGCGGCGAAGATATCACAAGGCTTCCTATCTATAAGAGAGCTCGGCTCGGCATCGGATATCTTTCGCAGGAGCCTTCGATTTTCCGCAAACTGACCGTAGAAGAAAATATCATGGCCATCCTCGAAACGCTGGACATTCCGCAGGCGGAACGGGACAGGCGGCTTAAGAAACTTTTGAATGATCTCGATATTGCCTATCTTGCGAAGAGCAAGGCCAATACGCTCTCGGGCGGGGAAAGGCGGCGTCTTGAAATCACGCGAGCGCTCGTGACCAATCCTTCCCTCATCTTGCTGGACGAGCCGTTCAGCGGCGTCGATCCGATCGCGGTGTTTGAAGTTCAGAAAATATTGGGAAAACTCAAGGCCCAGGGACTCAGCATTCTACTCACGGACCACAGTGTAAGAGAGACCCTCGCGATCACGGACCGGTCCTACATCATGTATGAAGGGAAAATCGAAGTCTCCGGCACCTCGCAGTATCTCGCGACGGACCGCAAGGCCCGGGAAATTTATCTGGGCGAAAAATTTGTTTTATCGTAAAGGAGTCTCATGCGAATTCAGGTGATTGGAAAACACATCAAAGTGGCTGTCCGCATGCGGGAGCACATTGAGGAAAAACTGGAGAAACTCGCCAAATTCCGGGGGCTGATCGAAGCCAAGGTGGTGCTCAAGAGCGAGAAGTATCTTCATATTGCCGAGATCACGCTGCTCGGAAGGGATCTCCGGTTTTACGGCGAGGGACGGAGCTCGGAGCATTTTTTTGCGGCTTTTGATGCGGCAGAGATCAAGGTGGCCTCGCAGCTTAAAAAGCGAAAGGACAAAATCAAAAATCATCACAAGGTGATGGCCCAGCGTGAAATCGCGGACATGGTTCTTGCCGGCTTGGACAAGCCGCCACAGCGCCGAACGCCCGGTGCCGAAAATGAGGCGGAAGGATTCCAGGTTGAGGAGTCCGTGACGGGAAAGGTCATTCCGGAGAGAAATATGACCGTAAAAGCTATGTCCGTAGAGGACGCAAAGAAGAAACTGGCGGCCACGGACCGGCAGTTTTTCGTGTTTCACAACGCTGAGACCAGGACGGTGAACGTGATTTACCGCCGGGATGACGGCAATTTCGGTTTGATCGAATCAGAATCGTAACGCGAGGAAAGGGGTAAGAGAATGAAAATCACGGATATTCTCGGCAAACAGGCCATTAAGATAGGCGTCGAAGCCGCCGATAAGGAAGGGGCCTTGAAAGAACTCGTGGAAGTGTTAGCCAAAGTCAAAGATATCGGCGACAAAAAGGCGATCGTGAAGGGGTTGATCGAGCGCGAAAGTCTGGGCTCTACCGGCATCGGGCAGGGGATTGCGATTCCTCACGCCAAGACCGACCGGTTGAGTGAGCTCATCGCTGTTTTGGGGATCAGCAAAAAGGGCGTTGATTTTGACGCGCTGGACGGAGAACCTGTTTTCATATTCTTTCTTCTTGTGGCCCCCAAGGATTCTGCAGGACCGCATCTCAAGGCGCTCGCCAAGATATCGCGTCTTTTGAGGGACAACTTTTTCTGTGAGCTTCTGAAGCGCGCCAAGGACGCTTCGGAAATTTACGAAATTATCCGGAACGAAGAAGAAAAAAGACATTGAGAGTTTTGTGACGGACATGGTTCGTTTTTTAACCATTCAGCGTCTTTTCGATTTTTTAAAAGGCAGACTAAAACTCAAGCCTCTTCTCCCCGGGCTTGCGCTCGACCGGAGAATCCGTTCGGCGGAGATCCACCGGCCCGGCCTGGCTTTTTCGGGTTATTATGATTATTTTGCCTTTGACCGGATTCAGATTCTCGGCAAAACGGAAGTGTCCTTTCTTCACAAGCTGTCGGTGAAGGAGAAAAAGAAAAACCTAGCTAAGTTTTTTAACTACAAAATTCCCTGTATCGTCGTTTCGAAAAATCAGAAACTACCCGAGGATTTCTTGAAGCTGGCCGAGGCGCACAAGGTGCCGGTCTTTAAATCGCCGCTGCAGACCTCCAAGCTGATCAGCCAGATCACGGTGTTTATTGAAGAGGAAAATGCGCCTTCGGTGACGGTGCACGGCACTTTTGTGGATGTTTATGGCACCGGAATTCTTCTCCTGGGCAAAAGCGGTATCGGAAAATCGGAAAGCGCGCTTGAGCTGGTGGAGCGGGGCCACCGTCTGGTGGCGGATGATTTGGTGCATATCAAACGGCAGAGCACGGACGAGCTTCTGGGAGCCTCAAGTGAAAAAATCGAACATCATATGGAAATCCGGGGCCTCGGCATCATCAATGTCAAAACTATTTTTGGCGTGGGAGCAATCCGCAACCAAAAGAGGATCAACATGGTGGTGACCCTGGAGCATTGGGACCAGAAAAGCGAATATGAAAGGACCGGTCTTGAGACGCAATATTATGAAATTCTGGGGATCAAGCTGCCCCATTTGGTTTTGCCCGTGCGTCCGGGCCGGAATATTCCTGTGCTGGTGGAGATTGCGGCTTTGAATGACCGCCTGAAGCGGATGGGGGACCACAGCGCGCGGGAATTGAACCGGAAATTGATCGAGGCCATGGCCGGCAAGGAAGAGGCATGACGGAAGAGAAAAAATTACAGTTTTTTAAATGGTTTTATCCCGGGATGGGCGTCAAACGCTGGATTTTTCTCTGCGCGCTGGGCCTGTTCATGATTATTCTGGTAGGGCTGTATGCGGTGCATGCATTTTCCAAAACCAGCGTGCTTTTTGCGGCGTTTTCCACTGCCCTTTTGATTTTTGGCGTGTTTTTAATCATCATGGCCATCAAGAATATTCTCAGGATTTTTGTGAGAACACTCATGCCGCAGCGCACGGAGGAGCTCGTGGATATCGTGTATCAGAAGCGGCAGCAGCGCTTTCTTGAAAAAGGGCCGCGCGTGGTGGCAATCGGCGGCGGGACCGGTCTTTCGACGCTTTTGTCAGGGCTTAAAAATTACACCAAGAACATCACGGCCATTGTGACGGTCACGGACACGGGCGGGAGCTCGGGCCGGCTCAGGGACGAGCTTGACATTCTGCCTCCGGGCGATATCCGCAACTGTCTTGTGGCGCTTGCGGACGCGGAACCCCTGATGCTGGAACTTTTTCAATACCGTTTTGAAAACGGGCACGGCCTCAAGGGGCACAGTTTCGGAAATTTGTTTATCACGGCCCTTTCCAAAGTGACCGGTGATTTTGACAAGGCCATCAAGGAGTCGAGCAAGGTGCTCGCCATCCGCGGGAGTGTGATTCCCTCCACCCTGGAGAAGGTCGCGCTGGTGGGGGAATTTGAAGACGGCATGGTGGTGGAAGGGGAGACGAATATCACGGCCCGGTCTGTTGCCTTGAAAAGAGTCTGGATCAAACCCGAGGATTGCAGCGCCACGCAGGAGGCCCTGGATGCGATTGACAACGCGGACCTGATTATTTATGGTCCCGGCAGTCTTTACACCAGCGTGCTCCCAAACCTTTTGATCAAAGATATTCTGGATAGAATTCTCGAATCCGAGGCCAGAAAATTTTATATCGCCAATGTGATGACGCAGCCGGGCGAGACCGACGGGTTTTCCGTGTATGATCATCTAAGCCAGCTGATTCAGCACACGGATCCGCGCATCATCGACGTGGTGTTTGTGAACACAGCCGCTATTCCCGACTACCTTCTGTCCCGCTACGGCGCGCAGAACGCTTATCCCGCCCGGTTGGATCTCGACCGCATCCGCGAACGGGGTTATCAAGTGGTGGAGGGCGAGATGGTGCGGTTGGGCGACCAGGTCCGCCATGACCCCGAAAAGCTGGCCAAATTTATTTTTGATGAATTTTTTGAACTGAGTTCGCGCGAAGGAAAAGCTTCCGTCTTAAAATGAGCAACAAGGAAAAGTCAGAAAATCAGAACACAGAATCGGTGCTGGAGAAAAAGTTTACCGTGAAAAACAAGCTGGGATTGCACGCCCGGCCCGCCGCCATGTTCGTGCAGCTGGCCAATAAATTTCAATGCGATATTTATATCCGCAAAGGAAGGCAGAAAGTGAACGGCAAATCCATCATGGGGCTGATGACACTGGCCGCAAGTCCCGGAAGCCAGGTGGTTGTGTCAGCTCAGGGCGCGGATGCCGAGCAGGCCATTCTTGCGATTGAGAAACTTTTTGAAACTAACTTTGGGGAGCAATAATCCATGATGGCAACGCAAGGTATCCCGGTTTCTCCAGGCATTGCCATCGGCAAAGTCCTTCTCCTGCACGGCGAGGATTTGTCCGTTCCCCGGGTAACGATTTCCGAAGATGAAGTTCCCCGCGAAATCACCCGCTTTGAGGATGCCCTGACCAAGACGCGCGCGGAACTTCTCGGCATCCGCCGCAAGATTTCCCAGGAATTGGGCCGGGAACACTCGGATATTTTCAACGCCCACCTTTTGATTCTTGAGGACCGTACGCTGATTGAGGATGTGATAGCCAAGATTAAAGGAGATCGTACCAACACGGAATATGCATTCAGCGGCGTGATTCAGAAATATTTTCAGGCCTTTTCCAAAATTGATGACGAATACCTCAAGGAAAGAATCGCCGATATCAAGGACATCGCGCGCCGCATCCTCCAGAATTTGACGGGGCAGGCCAAGGACCTTCTGGCGGATCTCAAGGAGAAAGTGATCGTCGTGTCTCATGATTTGTCGCCTTCAGACACGGCCACCATGAACCGGGACAAGGTCATCGGGTTTGTGACCGACATCGGAGGCCCGACCTCGCATACGGCGATCATGGCCAGGTCCCTTGAAATTCCGGCTGTGGTGGGGCTGGAAGGCATCAGCAAGGAGGTCGTTAACGGTGACTTCATTGTGGTGGACGGCAGCCGCGGCATTGTGGTGGTGAATCCGGATGAAGAGACGGTTCAGCGCTACCGGCTTGAAGAGAGAAAGTATATTGAACTGAACCGGGATCTTGAACGCCTGAAAGATCTTAAAGCCGAAACCCTGGATCATCACCAGGTAGAGCTTTCCGCCAATATCGAATTTCCGGACGAAATCCCTTCCGTGATTGCCCACGGCGCGGCCGGCATCGGCCTTTACCGGACCGAATATTTTTATTTAAACCGGGGGGATCTTCCCACCGAGGAGGAGCAGTTCCAGGCCTACCGTAAGGTGGTGGAAGATATTTCCCCCCATGCAGTGATTGTCCGTACCCTGGATCTGGGCGGCGACAAATTTCTTTCCTCGCTGGAGCTTCCCTATGAAATGAATCCTTTTCTGGGGTGGCGGGCCATCCGGTTTTGTCTGGCCCGCGTGGATATTTTTAAAAGTCAGCTCCGGGCCATTCTCCGGGCCTCCAAATACGGCAAGCTGAAAATCATGTATCCCATGATTTGCAATCTGGAGGAGCTTCAACAGGCCAATCAAATCCTGCAGGAATCCAAGGATGAACTTGCAAAGGAGAATATTCCCTTTGACGATGACATTGAGGTGGGAGCCATGATTGAGATTCCTTCGGCCGCTTTAGTGAGCGATGCCCTGGCCAAGGAAGTGGATTTTTTTTCCATCGGGACCAATGATCTCATTCAGTACTCACTTGCGGTGGACCGGGTGAATGAGAAAATCGCCTATCTCTATGACCCGGCGCATCCGGCCATCTTGCATTTGATCAAAATGGTGATCGACAACGGTCATGCCAATGGGGTGTGGGTCGGGACCTGCGGGGAAATGGGCGGCGACCCGCTGCTTGCCATTCTTCTGGTGGGGCTGGGAATCGATGAAATCAGCACGAGCCCTCTGGTTTTGCCCAAGGTCAAGAAGGCCATCCGTGCGCTTACGATCGTCCAGGCCCGGGAACTTGCGGCGGAGGCGGTGAAATTTAGCACGGGCCATCAGATTAAAAAATATCTGATTGAACGGCTCCGGGAAATGATTCCGGAGCTGATTGATAATTTATCATGAATGTTCCCGCCTCCAACGATCCGGGAGGGATGCTCAAGCTGATTGAGGACTTTCCCCGGCAGCTTGAAGAGGCCTTCCGCATCGGCCGGGATTTTTCGCCGCCGTCCGGCTGGGGCCGCGGGGTGAAACAGATTATTTTCACCGGCATGGGCGGTTCAGCCATTGGTGCGGATGTGATCGGCGGGTACACGCAAAAAGAAATCCGGTGCCCGGTATTGGTGAACCGCGGATATACGCTTCCTCAGTTCGTGGGACCGGAAACCCTGCTCGTGGTTTCCAGTTATTCGGGAAACACCGAGGAAACCATTTCGGCCTATCGCGACGGCAAGGAAAAAAAAGCCGCGGCCGTGGCTGTGAGCTCGGGCGGGGAAGTTGAAAAAATGGCGAAGAGTTTCGGGGATCCGCACATTAAAATTCCCGGCGGTTTTCCACCGCGCATGGCGCTCGGGTTTCTCGTGATCCCGCTTCTTATGCTTTTTGACAAGCTCGGATTGATTCGTCTCAAGGCCGGCGATTTTGAAGAGACGATGGCCGTGGTCCGGAACATTCAGAAGAAAATGAGCCCGGCAGTTTTATCCGGCAATGAAGCTAAGGAAACGGCGGCATTTCTTTACGGCAAGTATCCCTTGTTTTACAGCGCTTCGGATCATTTTCAGGCCGTGGCGCTCCGGTGGAGGGGCCAGGTGGAGGAAAATGCCAAGACCTTGGCCACGCATCATGTGCTCCCGGAGATGAATCATAATGAAATTGTGGGTTGGGAAAATCCGGCGGAGATTTTGAAACACTTTGCCCCGGTTTTTTTGAGGGACGCGGAAGAGCATCCCCGTGTTCAGCTTCGCATGAAGATCACGCAGGACCTCATCGAGAAAAAGGGAGTGGCCATTCGGCAGGTTTTTTCCGAAGGGAAATCGCTTCTTGCCAGGATTTTTTCGCTGATTTACAAGGCCGATTACGTGAGCGTTTATCTGGCCGCCCTTTACGGCGCGGATCCGATTGAAATTAAGGCCATTGATTATCTTAAAAAACAGCTTGCTGACAGGGGGGCTTAAATGAAGGCGGTGATTCTTTGCGCGGGATTTGCAACCCGGCTTTATCCTTTAACGCTGAACACTCCCAAACCACTTCTTTTGGTGGGAGGGAAGCCTCTTTTGGATCATATCATCGGGATGCTGGAGGATATTCCCGAAATTGACGATGCCGTGGTGATTACCAACGCCAAATTCAAGCAGAATTTTCTCGACTGGCAGAAAACGGTCTCGTTTTCGAAACGCATTAAGGTTATCAACGACATCTCGATGAGCAATGACGACCGGCTGGGCGCTATCCGGGATTTACAGCTTGCCGTCAAGGAAGCGAAAATCGAGGACGACGTTCTGGTGATGGCGGGCGACAATCTTTACGATTTTTCGCTCAAGGCATTTGTGGATTCAGCGCTTCGGCACCGGCCGGACATTACGGTCGGTGCTGTGAATCTTGAGGACAAAGCGCTGGTTGCAAAAAAATACGGAGTTTTGCAGACAGATGCCGGCGGGAAGGTCACCCTTTTTCTTGAGAAACCGGAGAATCCTCCGAGCGCGCTGGTCAGCATGGGGCTTTATTTTTTTCCCAAGGCCAGACTGGGACGAATTGACGAATATTTAACTAATAAGGAAAACCCGGATGCTCCGGGCTATTTTATTAAATGGCTTCTCGCGCGGGATACGGTTCGGGCTTATCCATTCAAGGGAGGAATCTGGTACGATATCGGCGACCTGAATTCCTATGAAAGCGCTAATAACATGTTTAAATCAAGGAGGGCTTAAGAATGAAAACGGACAAGCATTTATTCACCTCAGAATCAGTCACGGAAGGACATCCGGACAAACTTTGCGACCAAATTTCGGATGCGGTTCTGGACTCCATCCTGGCGCAGGACGCCTACGGCCGTGTGGCCTGCGAGGCGCTGGTGACCACCGGCACAGTGATGGTGGCGGGTGAAATCACCACCAAATGTTATGTGGATATCCCCGATATCGTGCGACGAATAGTGAAGGAGGTCGGGTACACGGACGCGACTTTCGGCTTTGATTACAAAACCTGCGGCGTGCTCACCCAGATTCAGAAACAGTCCCCGGATATTGCCATGGGCGTGGACAAGGGCGGCGCAGGCGACCAAGGCATGATGTTCGGATACGCCACGGATGAAACTCCGGAGTTTATGCCGCTTCCTATCAGCATGGCGCACAAACTCACGCGCGGTTTGGCCAAGCTCCGCAAAACCGGCGCGCTGCCTTATCTCCGGCCGGATGGAAAAAGCCAGGTTACGGTGGCGTATGAAGACGGGGCTCCGAAAGAGATCACTGCGGTCGTGGTCAGCTCCCAGCATGACGGGAAGGTGAAGATGAGCACGATTGAGCGGGATATTACCCGCCAGTTGATTCACAAAATCGTTCCTGAAAAATATCTTTCTTCGAGGACTAAGATTTATATTAATCCCACCGGACGTTTTGAGGTGGGGGGCCCGCAGGGAGATACGGGGCTCACAGGAAGAAAAATCATCGTGGATACTTACGGCGGCGTGGGTGCGCATGGAGGCGGGGCGTTCAGCGGCAAGGATCCAACCAAGGTGGATCGTTCCGCATCGTATTTTGCAAGATACGCGGCCAAGAATCTGGTGGCGGCCGGCGTGGCAAAGCGCTGTGAGATCCAGGTCGCCTATGCGATTGGCGTGCGCGAACCGGTGTCCATCATGGTGAATACATTCGGCACCGGCGTTGTTTCGGATGAGACGATTGAGGCGGCGATTAAAAAGATTTTTGATTTTACGCCTTACGCAATCATCGAAAAACTCGATCTCAGACGCCCGATATACAGAAACACGGCGGCTTACGGGCATTTCGGCCGGGAGGAGAAAGATTTTACCTGGGAACATCTCGATGCCGTCAAACAAATTCAAAAAGAAATTGGTACTTCAGCCAAGCGGGCAGTATTGGCCGGCAAAAAATCCTTTTCGCTGCGTCATGCTGTGCTGGTTTAATGGCCGCCGTTTTAATCGGGAGGGAAAAAGCAAAATCCATGAAACACGACATTAAAGACATCCGTCTGGCTCCGGGCGGAAAACTCAGAATTGAATGGGCCGGCAAGGATATGCCGGTTCTCGGACAGGTGAAGGAGCGTTTTCTTAAAACCAAGCCTCTTAAGGGGCTGAACGTCGGGGCCTGCCTGCATGTCACGACCGAGACGGCGAATCTGATGATTGCGCTCAAGGCCGGCGGCGCCTCTCCTTTTCTCTGCGCTTCGAATCCGTTGAGCACTCAAGATGATGTGGCGGCCGCGCTGGTGCGTTTTCACCGGATACCGGTATTTGCCATCAAGGGGGAAGACAAGACGACGTACTACAAGCACATCAACCAGGTTCTGGATGCCAAGCCCGACATGACCATGGATGACGGCGCGGATCTGGTGTCTATCCTGCACGGCAAGCGCAAAAATCAGGCCGGCAAAATTTTGGGCGGCACGGAGGAAACCACGACCGGTGTCATTCGCCTCAGGAGTCTTGCGGAGGAAAAACTTCTCCTTTTCCCGATTATTGCGGTCAATGATGCCATGACCAAACATTTTTTTGACAATCGCTACGGCACGGGCCAGTCGACGCTTGACGGCGTGATCCGGGCGACGAATATGCTCCTTGCCGGCGCAAAGGTGGTGGTCTCGGGATACGGCTGGTGCGGCCGCGGGCTTGCCGAACGCGCCCGGGGCATGGGATCGCATGTGATTGTAACCGAAATTGATCCCCTCAAGGCGCTTCAGGCCGTGATGGACGGGTTTCAGGTCATGCCCATGTCCAAGGCTGCCCCGTTAGGGGACCTTTTTATCACGGTCACGGGCAACACCCATGTGCTCCGCCGCGAGCATTTTCTTCAGATGAAGGATGGCGCTATTCTGGCTAATTCCGGCCACTTTAATGTGGAAATCGATATTCCGGCGCTGGACGAACTTTCAGTCCAGAAAAGAAAGGTCCGCGAGTTTGTGGAAGAATACACGCTTAAGGGAAAGAAAAAAATTTATCTTGTGGCTGAAGGGCGTTTGGTGAATCTTGCGGCCGCGGAAGGGCATCCCGCCTCCGTGATGGACATGTCTTTTGCCAACCAGGCCTTGGCTTCGGAATACCTGGCCAAAGAATGCCGCTGCCTTAAGAAAACCGTGCACACGGTGCCGCAGGCCATTGATCTTGAAATTGCCCGCCTCAAACTTAAAGCCATGGGCGTTCCCATTGATGGACTTACCCCAGAGCAGAAGCACTACCTGGCTTCCTGGGATATGGGGACTTAGACGAACCTGAGTGTCAAACTAACGCCTCGTTCGGATTAGTTCGGACGAGGCGTTAGTTTTGACGTGATGGGGAAGCAGCCAAGCTTTGGAGCATAGCTAATGCATTACCTCTTTCGTGGAGTTCGAGAAGATGAGTTTCAAGAGCGTGTTTTGAAACCTAAAAAACAAGGCGCGTTTGCTCAACATGCAATGACACCCATAAAAACGCCCATTATTACGGGTGAATCACTTGAAAGCGCCGCTCGTAATCATCAATATGAAACGATAAAAACATCCGGCGTATCTACTGCGGTATCTTTTCAATCAGCATGTGGATATGCTACGAAGCAAGGAACAAAGTCGGGCATTGTGGCTGTGATTGATCGTTTTCGATTAACACAGTTTGGTGTATACGAATATGATGTAACGAACTGTGGCGATGTGCGAAAGCCGGAGGATCAGGAAATAATTTTATATACCAAGGAAGGCGAACCGCTGCCCAGCGACATAGTAATCGATTGGATATCTATTAAAGCAGAGACTTGGCGAGATCAAGGTTCTAAGGATTTTGAGAAAACGAAACGGTACTGATTTACGGTCGGTAAATACACACGCCGAGTGACGAGGGAAGTATGGGAGGGGGTTATGGGGAAATGGATAAAAGAAAATTGGTTTAAAACGGGGATATTTTCATTAACGCTAATTTGTGGAAGCTCTGTCGGGTATTATTATATTTTCTTTCTACCTTCACAATTGAGGAGTCAAGAAATCAATCGATTGACTGTCGAATGTAGAAATCTCGGAGAGAAAATCGAAAAAAAAATTAATCCCCCTGATCTTTTGCCCGGGATCATACCAGCCGCACCAGAATTTTATTATAATCCAAAGCTAAATAAATGCTTCTATTGCGGAGGACATGACGGCGTGACTGAAGAAAGATTTATTATGGATGTATACACGAACCAAACAATAACCCAATATGGCATTCCGCGGGGAAATCTTCAAGATTTTCCCAAGGAGCATATAGAAGAGCTCTATGAAGCAAAAAAGGACTTTGAAAAAGACAAGGCTGAATTATTCAGAGGAAACACATTTGTTCCAGAAGAGATCAAGAGGTGGATGAAAAAAGCCGAGGAAAATTTAAAAAAGTTCGAAGCTACTGAGCTTTCAAAAATTAATGGATACAAATTCTAGCCGATACCATAGGGGTAACCTTGGAGGACGTTATGAGACCTCACGGCAATCCCCAAATACTCGA
>JGI1358J11329_10000914_pt1 | contig 25083 bp, 25 predicted proteins | sample Subgroupgradi54m_FD_11329 | JGI IMG/M metagenome (IMG submission 11329)
ACACAATCGTTGGACCATCAATAGTACGGTCCGCACGGAGAACGTTGCCTCGCGACGAGCTCTGGAACGAGTCGGCTATACCGTTTGGGGTACCGAACCACTGACGACCATCCGCAGGAATAAGCGGCTTGCCGCCCATCACCTGAAGTGGATACATCCGGAGATGGCCGACATGCTTTTTGCCGGCCAAGTTCCGGAAATGTATCAACCTGGACTGGAGAGAGCGCGGGTTACGTTGGCGTTAGCGTCCTCAGTGGTCACTTTTCCGTAGGGGAAATTGCCGGGTGTCATGAGCGCCCGGCTTTATTTTAGTTTTCGACGCGAGGGACAAAACCCATAGGCCCACGTTCTTCGACGTGCATCTCTACTCCTTTGGGAGTACGGTAGCAGGTGACCCTGATATTCCGGCTTGTTTCGGCTTCTTTGAGACTGTTTTCCAGTCCGTTCAGTAGACCTTCAATATTGGAAAAGGAATTGTGACAGTGATCTGATTGTTCCTGAAGCACCTGTCGATAACGATGGAGCGAGATCTCTGTGCTGTTTTCTGGTGGTTGATGTCCAGCAACAGGTTCGAGCTGAAATCCCAGCTTTCTTTTGGGCTCAGTCATCATTAGGACCGAACCGTCTTCATGTTCGTAAAAGTAGAGACTCAACTCAGGCTCCTTAAGAGCGAAATCGAGACGGCCCAGGAGTTCGTCAAAAAAATGAATGCGACGGGTGAAGCCCCAGCCCTCTTCCTGAAGATAGCGACGGTACGCGCCTGGAGTCATCTCGACTCTCTCAGGGGCGTTTACTTCGTCCGGACGTTCTACACCCTGGTTCGCCATAAACGGTATCTTACTACTTGAAAGAAATATGGGATCGCTGTGGGCTGAAGCTGTATAATTTCAGTTTAGTAAGCGGGTGTAGTTCACCGGTAGAATGCCACCTTCCCAAGGTGGAGAAGTGGGTCCAATTCCCATCACCCGCTCCGAGTTACCTGGCAACGTTGAAGTACTTGGCAAAGTCTTTCTTTGCAGCTGCTTCACCCTGCTCTTCGGTAATCCTCATGTAGAGAATCTGTAGACCGGCATTGACCGCCTCAAGAAGAGATGGATAGAGGGCGTCATGCCCGTCTTCACCATTGAGACTTTGCATACCAACTTCGACTCTGAAACCTTGAGGTCCTTGAACGACGTCTTCTTCCGGAATTTCATCGGTGTCAAGATGCCTATTATCAGGCCCAAACATTTTACTGCCGGGGACATAGCGACCAGTTTCAAATTCGATTCTAACGGAGATATCCTGTTCCAAACAGAGAGTTACTAGTTTCCCGAAACGAACAAGTTCACCCGGTGTTACTTCGCGACTAACTGGTTTGGAAGCTTTATATTCAGGACTCTTTTGGTGTCTTTCGTCCATAGAAATTATTTTCTGATAACTAATTGGTAGTGTACTCCCTTTCGTCAAGACTTTGATTGACCGGTTTTGATATGATGAGGATATGGCAGGACAGAGGTTTTCAACAAGGAAAAAGGGTGGGGGGTCAGGGCTGGTGTGGGGAATTCTGGCGATTGTATTGGTAGTGGTTATGTTTAAGTGGGGCTTGCCTTGGTTCATCAATGTTTTGGCGGGACCATCCGGACCGAAGGCTAGTAATGTTAATCCGGGAGAGGATGTTGTCCCCCCGCAGATACCGATTCTTTCACCATTGCCGGAGGCAACCAACTCGGCAAGTATTAAGGTAGATGGATACACTGAAGCGAATGTCGAAGTGGACGCTTTTTTAAATGACCAACAAATAGCCAACACTAACAGTGATGACAGAGGGGCTTTCAAACTGGAGTTCAAACTAAGTGATGGCGTCAATAGAATCCAGGTAAAGGCCAAAGATAAGGCGGGCAACACGAGCCAGTCCGTCGTAAAAAATGTGAACTTTGACAAGAAGGTGGTGGACGTCACGATCGATTCTCCTAAAGACGGATCAGAGATCTTTGGCCAGAACAATCAGAACGTGACCTTTTCAGGAAAAACAACCAAACCTGACGCCACGGTGACGGTCAATGGGAACTACGCCAGATTGGATGCAGACGGGAACTTCAGCCTGATCGTCCGCCTCAGCCAAGGAGATAATAATGTCTCAGTGAAGGCAACCGATAGGGCTGGGAATACAGTTGAGAAGATCGTGAAAGTCAAACTGACTTTCTAGGAGGAAGGTTCACGATAAGGAAGAAAAGGACCAGAATCGGTGAGTAAAAGAAGCTATTGTTGAAGAAGGAATGGACGACTATTGCCAATAGACAGGCTCTGGATAAAGGGTTGGCGGCAGTTTGCCAAGCCTTTTTCAAAAAACTGAGGAAGGTGGCAAAGCCGAGGAGGCCGGTGGTGGCTAAGACAAAAATAAAACTATTATCGACGCCGCTACTGAGGTTAGGAATATCGGTTTTCGAAATAGACTTCAGTGAGTTGAAACCAACGCCAAGGATTGGGTTCTTGAGAAATAAGTCAAATGCCTTTTTTTGGTTATCGAGTCGACTAACAATTGAAAAGGTCCGCCAGAGATTAACGCCCTCTCCAAATGGTTTGGGAACAAAATACAGCGTAACTCCGAGGACGAGAAGGAGAAATAAGAGTTTAAATTTTTTTTGAGTGAAACCTAGGTAAAGCAGACTGATGGCGAGGGCCAAGAAAGAGGCGCGTGAAAAGGTCAAGACCAAGGCAAGTAAAGGCAGGAGGAAAAATAACTTGGGGGCGAGGATGGTCATGACAACTAAGACAAGGCCGGTGAAGTTCGGGTCAAGAAAAGTGCCGATCAGACGAAAATAGTGGTCGTCGAAGCCGAGATATTTAAGGAAACGAACATCGGGAAGAAAAAGGTATTGAAGAAAGCCGATGGAAAGAAAAATGGCGGAAGATAAAAGAAGATAGCGAAGGTATTTCCTAATCCCCTCTTTGCGAAAGGCAAAATAGAAGGAGGTGTAGCAAACAAAACGGAAAAGGTAGAGGAAGGAAGAAATGATTTCGTTCTGAGAGAGTCTCGGAAGAGCAAAAATGAGTGACAAAGCTGCGGTCAAGGTGAAGAGGGCGAGCGGCTTGAAGAGAGGATCTTTGAGTGCTTCTTGTCTGGTGGTGGGAACGAAAACGGAAAGAAAAACAAATAGGGCGACCAGATCGAGAAGTTGCAGGCGGATCGATGAGCCGAATGGGGTTAACTGAAGTAGCTGACCAAACGGCCAGATCAGAATAGAAATAATCAGTAACGGATTGGTCATGGGAAATAGAAAAATGATTGGGCGACCAGCTGTTTTGGAAGCGCCGAGAGAATCGGGTCTTGATAATAGCCACAGAGATAATAACAGGTAACGCTAATGATCGTGGGCTTAGCGTAATTTATTTTCTCGATCGGTTGGGCAGTGATTGGGTTGGCGTCTTGGATCCTGGTAAATTTACCCAAGTAGAGCATGGGGTCGACGTTGCCGAAATACGCCAGCTGATAGTCGGAGACGCCTCGACTAATAAGTTCCTGGCGCAACCAGAGGAGTCCCTGTCCCCAGTCGTAGTCAGAATCGGTAAAAGTCTGGTAAGGTTTGCTAGACAGTTCGTTGGTGTAGGTAATCGTTTGAGGAAGGGCGTTCCGAAACGAGGTTATCTGCCAAATAATTAGCATCGTGAAAACCATCCAGTTTAAGATCGATTTGGGAATAACCTGGGAAGCCATGAGGATAAGAATGATCTCGGCAGGAAGAAGGTGGCGCATACCGAAGTTAAGGGACTTGAAGATACTGGTGAAGACCACAATCAAGAAAATCAATAGATAAGCCCCAGTATTTTTCCCTTTTCGAAGTGACCAGATGGCAAAAATCAGAATTGGAAGCGTAGTTTTCAACAAGAGAACTGACAAAGATTTAGTTAGGGGTGCGTGAGTAAAAAGTTTACCGTTGAAGAAGATTGGTTGGCCCCGCCAGGCAAAGAGAATGTTCTCTTTGATTGCGCGGATGTATCCACCAAGAGGAAGCTTAAGATCAAGACGATGAGAAACGATTTGAAAACGGAAGCCATAGGTCGCCCAGATAAAGATAAAGGTTACCAAGAGTAAGTAACCAAACCGGTTTTTTCCGAGACTGGGTAATTCAATTAATAGAAGTGGAAGGAGCAAGGCCAAGGTGGCGACCTTTAAGGCCACGGCGAAGGCGACAAAAAGGACTAAGAGAGAGAATTGACGATGGTTTTTCCAGCTTTCTTTTAAAATCAGCAGCGCTGCAATAATGGAAACAATGGCAGAGATCGCATCAGTGGTGAAGTAGTGGCTGTGGGCAATTAAACTCGGCTCATAGACAAATAGAACGCTGGCCAAGAGACCGGAAAACAGAGATTTAGAAAAGATTGGCCAAAGCAAAAAACAAAAGGCAATCCCGGTCAAAATAATAACGACAGCTCGATATGGAAACATAGTGGTTGATGCACCAGTGACTGACTCGATTTGTTTTCCGAAAGTAAAGACGACGCGGCGAAAAAGAGGTGGCTCAATCGGGTCGAAGTTGTAGTCCCCTTTTGAATAAAGAAGGCCGGCTTTCAGGTGGACTGGTTCGTCAAAGGTAGGCGACTCGACGCGCGCCAAATAAAAGCCTAAGAAAATCCACAAGAAAAGAAAAAGAAAGATAAATAGATGGCGGTATTTCATAGTTTAAATATTTGAATTCCGATCGGGTTGATATGAATTAGATCGCCTTCAACATCGTGGGCCGGGGTATTTTTGGTCACGAGATAATCATAATGCTTGTTGTTATCGACGAAGCTATCGTGATCAAAATTATAGGGAAAGTAAAAAAGATTATGGAGGTTAGTGATCGCATAACTGGCATTTGGCGATAAATTGTTTTTGACATAGTCGTCTGCGTCGATGAAAGTGTCGGGAAGACGGTAACTCTGACTGGCAAGAAAATGATTTAATGTTTGTTTCCCCGTAAGGTATGGCCAGTATTTGGCGAAGGCCGAAAGTCTTAACCCGAAAATTAAGAAGGCGGAGGTAGTAAACAGCGCAACGGGCCACAAGGCGATATTTCGTTTTAAACGGGAAAGGAAATATGTGGAGGCAATGACCAAGGCGGGAAAATAAGGTAAGAAATAGCGGGTCGAGGGCGGAGGCGTGAGTTCAAGCAGAAAGGTACCCAAAATGCCAAAAAGAGACATTTTGCGGATGACTTTGTTTGATGAAAGTAAACACGGAAGCGCGAGGAGATAGATGATGCCCGCCACCGGGGACAGAAAATCTTCCATTGGCCGGGTCAGAAAAATAGGGGCCGTGATGAAACGATAAAGAATCGAGAGAGGGGCGAAGAAAGTCGGACTAACCTGGGCGAGTTGGGTTTGAGTCATGAATTTTTCGAGTAAAGGGTGGAGCGGGTTGCCGGTAAAGTGATAGGCGATCAAAAACCAAGGCGAGGCGACCAAGAGCGCAATCGGAACTATCAAGGGCGTGAAAATGAGCGTGAGTAGAAGCAGAGTTCCGAGGGCATGCCATTTAACCCCGATGGCGAGGCCCAGGAAAATTCCGGCAGAAACGACTCGCTTTAGGGTAAGTTTTTCGGCAGCAAGGAAATAAAGGCCGAGAAGTTCGAATAGGGTTCTGACCAAATCGACATAGGCACTACTACTTTGCCAACTAACTAGCCAGGTGCCATAGAAAAGGTTAACCGCGACAAGAGAGAGGAGTTTGTCATGGGTGAACTTTTGGGCTAAGCGATAAATCAGGTAACTGGTAGCTAGTCCCGAAAAAAATTGAACGAACTTGGGACCGATGTAACCAAATAGAGCCAGTAACGGGAGACCGATAAGTTCAGCCAACCGAGGCATAGCCGAGTAATAGTAGAGGCCACCTGGAAAATACCACTGGTGCTTGAGAAGAAATAATTTGCTTAGGGTGAGGTGGTACCAGAGGGCGTCAAAACCAAGTTCTGGCATAAACACGCCAAGAAGATTGATAAGCACTAGTGAGATAAAAACAATAATGTTGAGACGGACTAAATTTTTCGCCATTGAAAGACGCGGACCGTTAATGATTGAACACCCATTAAATAAGCTTGAAATAAGCCGAGAAGTCCGTCAAGAAAACCAAGTTTCAGAAAATAGTTGGCGAGAAATTTTCCTTTTGGATTCAGTAAGCAGCGCCAATAGGTGAAGGGCTTGTTTTCTTTAGTCAGTTCCTTGGCGTCGATCGGTCCGTAGAATGCCATGCGGTCAACGAATGTGGAAACCAAATCCCCTCTTTCATGAATTAAACTATTGTTAAGGACGCCAACTTTACCTTTTATTTGCCAAATCTCATGAACAGGGCGGTCGAACTTGCCGGAGGACCTTCGGCCGAGTCTTACGATTTTGATGTTACCGGTTTCCCCATGATGAAGAACCTGGTCGTGGTAGCGGTCAATGCGTTTTAGGTAGTAGCCAGAAATGTTTTCATCACGAGAGGCTTGTTTGATCTCATCAGCCAGTTCCTTAGAGACGGTTTCATCGTCGTCGACAAAAAGAACCCAATCGTTTTTAGCTCGAGATAGACCCAGATTTCTTTGGTCAGAAAAATTGCTGTTTAATTTGTTAAAGATGATTTTGGTATTGCCTATCTGTTTTTCCTTGCCTGTCCCATCACGAACGAGAAGGACTTCGTCGGCGAAGTCGACTGAATTGGCAGTTGGCGTGATGTCTTTTGGCTCTTTGTTCGTTAGAATAACTGCAGTCAGTCCCATTTAAGCCTATTGTACTAGGTATGACTCAGGATGCCTTCGTGGTTAGATAGAGATTGTAAGCAAAGGCGAAGGGCCAGGCGAGAGGTGAAAGGTATTTCATGAAAAAACGGCGATGACTGGTAGCAAGAATTTTAATTTTTTGCTTGCCTAGTTTATTGCTGCTGGCACTAAGTTCATGGTAGATTTCGGTTTCCGGACAGACCGAAAGGGAAAAGCCGGCCTTTTTCGCGCGGAGACAAAAGTCAACGTCCTCGTAATAAAGAAAATAATGGTCATCGAGCAAACCGGTGGTGATGAAAACTTCGGCCTTCACTAACATACAAGTCCCCGAAAGATAATCGGGTGAGGGAATTGTTTCTGGAACCTCAAGTTGGTCATATTCATGATGGGTGTTTCTGCCTTTTAGTTGGTCGATGGCTCCGCCGTAATCGACAATGGTCGCGCTGTCTCTTTGAAATTTAATCACCGGTCCGACGAGGTTGGTGCCAGTACTAATAAGTTTGTCGAGCATCGAACCGTCGATGATCAGGGTATCGTTATTCAACAGCAGAACGTATGGATAACCTTCTTTCAGAGCTTCTTTAATGCCAAGATTATTACCGCCGGCGAAACCCAAATTTTTCTTTGACTCGACGAGATTTATTTCCGGGTAGTTGAGGCGAATTTGATCGACGGAGTTATCGGTGGACCCGTTATCCACAACGATAGTGTCGAAAAGAGTTTCCCCCTCCAACAATAGTTTTAAGGAATTTAGGCAACGAATGGTTGCCACCGGATTGTTGTAATTAAGAACGATGATGGCGACGGTCCCTGTTTTTGACATCTTCGAATAATTTAACCAGATGAAAACAGTTTCCGCTCATAGGAATGAAAACGATCGAAAAAGACAAAGAGAAAGATTGGAACCGTGATCACACTGCTAATAGACAGGGCGTAGGCGGCGCCGGTGATTCCAAGCTGGAGATGAAAGAATACCAGCAGCCCGAGATCGAGTAAGACGGTTAAAAAGGCAAAGAACGAGGTGGTGCCGGGGAAGTTCATACTCTCAAGAACGACGCTTGGCATGGGGGTCATGGCAGTAAAGAAGAGCTGAAGTGAAAGGATTTTGAGCAATGGGTAAATGTGGCTGACTAAGTCTGGGTTACCTAACCAGAGTGTTAAAAGAGTCTTGCCAAACAAGAAAATGGCGGCGATACCGAACAGACTGCTTGCAGTAACCACGACTTGAAGATAGGTTATCAACTTCTTGAGTTTAGGGAATGATTCTTTTGTCAAGAGACTAGTCGATAATGGAAAAAGCGATAGGGTCAGCATCGAGATACCGCCGGCGGCCTTAATGACTAGAGACTGAGGAATAGAGAAATAGGTGACTGCCTGAAGCCCACCAAAAGCGGCGATAACGAAGTTAAGGCCGTTGCCCTCGACAGATCCCATGACTTTTCCGACAAAATTCTTTAGGCCGAAGCCGATGATCTCCCTAAAGGCGCCAGGAGAGAACTTGGGGAAATTTAGTTTTTTGAACTGGGTGTTGGCGTAGAAAAATAGTATGGCTGCGGTGGCCGAGACGCCAAATAACTGGGTGATAAAAATTAGGAGAAGATCGGGTTTGATGATGGCGATAAAGGCGGTGACGAGAGTGTTGGCAGTTCCAGAAATAAAAGCGTTTAGGCTATAAATATCGAAGCGATGTTTGGCTTGAGGTAGAGTTAGAAGATGAGAGTTGATGTGATTCACCAAGACCGTTAAGGCGACCACGAGCATAATGAGTAGTTTTTGGGAACTCAGAATGCTAGAGGTTGATGAGATTCGGAAAATATAGAGATAGAAGATCGCAACGACGGCAAAAAAGAGGGCAAGTCCGACGGCAAAAAAGACGTAGAAGGAGGTTTGCCAGACTTTGGTTTTCTTTTCTTCGCTGACATCTGGGAGCGCCAGGTACCTAATGACTGCGAGACTCAGGCCAAAATCGAGGACCGAAAGGATGGGCGTGATCGAGGTGATAATGGTATAAAGACCAAAGGAAGTTATCCCTAAGGTATGAACCAGAATCGGAATGCTGATGATAGCAGCGACAGCTAAGTAGACATAGCTGATGACATTCAGCGAGGTATTCTTGATAAAGGTGCTTTTTATTCCCATATGACTTTTTGGTAGAGAGCGTCGATTTTCTTGGCCATTTTTTGGGCATCGTAGCGGTCTTTTGACCGTGTAATGGATTTTTCGCGAAGGATCGCTCTTGAGGACTCGCTGTCGATCAGCCTCTCCAGTTTTGATTGTAAATCATTTGTATCGTCCGGTTTGGCATAAACGGCTGCTTCGCCACAGACTTCACCGATGGCTCCGGTTTTGGTTGTAATGACTGGTAGTCCACAAGCCATGGCTTCGACTAGGGCCATGCCGTATTGCTCTTGCCAGTATGGCGTGGTCTTGCTTGGGAGACAGAAAATGTCGGCTTGCTGGTACTCCTCGTGAACTTGGCGGTAGGGGATTTGTTTAATAATAATTCCTGGTTGAGTGGATAAATAATTTTTTAATGGACCATCCCCTATTAAAGTCATGTGAAGGTTCGGAAATTTCCCTCTTAGTTTGGCAAAGGCTTTAGCGAGTTCCTCTATCCCCTTCTCCGGTACCAGTCGGCCGACGCAAAGAATATTGGTAACTTTGTCATTAAACTTGCCTGGTTTAAATCGCTTGAGGTCTACACCCATAGGGATGACGGTAATTTTCTTGGCATCGACGCCTTCTTCAAGTAAGGCTTTTCTCGCTAGTTCGGTGACGGCAATGAAGTGGTCGACGCCGATGTAGGCTTGTTGCTTAAACCATTTCCGGCCCCAGATACCTTCATTATTGAAGGGAATAATTTCCCAGACGGTACTTATGACTTTTTTGACATAGCCTTTTTTCTTGGCGTTGATCGCCTGAATCGTGTAGTGATAGTAGGTTTCGGCGACATGAGCGATATCGACCCCCTTCAGTAATTGTTCGAGACCAAGTAAGTAGTGGGCGTCGACGGATAGCCGATTGAGGATAGGGTATTTGAATGGAATGTTGGGCAGATCGGTGACAGCGTAGGTTTTGGTGAGTGGAATTTGGACGTCTTCGGAAATGGGGTGCATGGAAGAGATGGCACGGAAATCATATTTCTTCGCGAGTGGATAAAGATTTTGGAGTTCAAAAGGGTTTAGAAATGCACCACGAATGATGGAAATTCTGTTCATCTTATTTTCCGCCAAAGTCTTGAAATAACCTTGTCGATAATAAATATTGGTTGAGCAATTGCATTTGTAGTAACCCAAGTTTTTTAGGTACAATACTTCTTGGTTGATTTTATACTTATTATCACAGCTGGTTCCTAATTATTGAATTTGGACAGTAGGTGTTCGACACGAGTATATTCTCGGTTCACTGTATGGGTAATTTCTAAACTTTTTTTAGTTATTTAAAAGCCGTTGTCATTCCATATGTATAATCGGAAGCATGAATATTTGGGGTTACGTCAATAAATATACCTTCGACTCCCCGGAAAATCAGATAAAGCTTTTGTTGAAGAAAGTAAAGAAACTCACAAAAAGAGCAGACCTGAGGATTCTGGACGCAGGAGGTGGCCTTGAAGATAGAGGAAAGTTACTAGAGAAATTGGGTAAAAGGACACTTTTTGATATAAAACCGGGTGATAATGTCAATGTTATTGGAGATATTCATAAATTACCTTTTCCAAGTAAGAGTTTTGACCTAATAACCCTTTTTATGGTCATGGAACACCTGTATGATCCTCTACGAGCCATTAAGGAGTGTCAGAGGGTTCTCCGAAAAAATGGCATTCTGGTTGCTACTACGGTCCAGTACTGGCATACCCACGGACATCCGAATGATTATTATCGTTATACCAAGGATGGATTAATGTATGTCTTTAATAATGCGAACCTTCCAATCAAATCAATTTGGTCCATTGGTGGCCCGTTTTTAGTCATCTATCATGCAATCGAGTTAAATCTTCCTAGTCAGGCTCGTAAATTATTTTTTCTTTCTTGTCCAATATTTAATTATTTGGATAAAAAATTCTTTAATCATCAGGACAAACGCAAAAACTTTGATTCAGTCGGCTGGTCACTTTTGGCTCAAAAATAGCGGCGACAATAAATCTACTCTATCTTGTTTCACCGTCCTTTCTTCTGCTGAGGGAGTGACATCAAAACGGTTCATAAAATTCTCCTGGTACTTCGTGAAGGACGTATATACTTTTTTTCTTTAAACAATCTAACGCACATGGGGATTTTGTGAAGGCGTCATGGGGCCGTTCTTAGTTTTGGCGTAACCAACAATTTTTCAAATCAAAATTCTGTTGAGGGCAACCATGAAGAGATTATTTTAAAAACGAATGGCTTAGAAAAAATATTCGAAGAACTAGGACTTAATAAAAGCAAAATCGTTGCAGATACTTCTACTGATTCCCGCAAATGAGGCCAAGTTGTTGGCGGCATCTCAATATGATGCGGCGATGGAAATGATCTTGGGCGCAAGACAGTTACTGTTTACCGCAATTGGGGTAAGGTAACTTAACTGCCAGGATAGAGGAAATTTATACCATCGACTCCGGAAGGGATATTATCGGTGACTTCAATTTGGCCGAAGGCCAGTGGTCCCTTGAGCGATTCGTCGACAGTGATAATTGGCATGATCTGGTCGGGATGCTTCAAAAGTTCGGGGCGAATATGTTCCGGGTCGACGAAAGCGAACTGGTAGGCATTGGTGCGGCAGCCGAGCGAGAGCATTTCGATATCGGCAAAGTAGAGTAGATTGGTTTTGGCGTATCTTTTCAAGGCTGAGTCATGGCTTTTTTCAATCAAAAAGACGGCGGTTTCGATCCCAGTCCTGGCAAGAGCGGCTTGAAATTCGCGGGTGGGCATATTCATGGCTGAGGCTAACTCCTCAACCTGGCCAAGCATACCGTGAACGAGATTGAAGGCGATCTGGGCCATAGGGAGCGAATCGACGGCTAACTCACGGCATTGAGTGAGGGTGTCAAGGCCGTTGGCGCCAGCAAACCCGAGTTGACGTAAGTACGAGCCGAGGAATTCTCTAACTCCAGGGAGAATGTCGTGCGTCAATTTTGCCCGACTTAGGATTTCTTCGGCAATAGGTGCGGGAACGGTATTCAGGAAGGGGAGAAGTTCGGTCATCTGGGCGATCTCCTCCATGCGGATCCCCGGCTGACCGATAAGATAGGCGGCGGCTTCGGCCATGGCGGCATCGGCTGTTCGGGGGTCTCTTAGTTTACGATCAAGCTCAGGATTGAGTGACATTTAGGAGCATTATATACTTATAGGCTGAATTGTCAAAAAGGCTGGTTTTTATTGGGAAAGCCAGGCTTCGGCCTCGGCACGGGTGTCAAAAATATGCACTTTATCTTCGACGTTGGCTGTTCTGACGACTTCGTCGAAAACTTTTCGAGAGGCCTCATTGGCGCCAAAGCCGGCTGCTTTGCGAAATGAAATACTTTTGGCGATGGCCTTCGCGAGTGTCGCAGCCAGTTCTTCAGTATTGGTGGAATTGGTGTAGTCGAGCAGGATCTTAGTGTCATAGCCTTCATCACCGAGAACCGTCCCGTACTCAACTATCTTCGGCGCAATGTTGTTCAGGTCGTCGTAGGAGATGTCACCCAAGAAGTGGATTTCGATGATATTGTTCGGATTGATAAAAACGGTGTGTTGCATCTTGCATTAGTGTGGTGGCGGTTAATTTAGATGTCAAGAAGATATTGGTTTTTCTTCAGCCATCTGACATGATCTTTATATTCTGGATCAATGCTTCTAACCAAGTCCCAAAAGCTTTTTCGATGGTGATGATGAACCAGATGGCAGACTTCGTGGATAACGACGTAGTCGACGACTTTGTGAGGCGCCATGATCAGTTTGCGATTGAAGTTGAGGTTGTTTTTGTGGGAACAGCTGCCCCAGATACTGGAAACTTTCTTGAGGACGATGCGGTTGTATGACACATTTAGTAATTTGGTGAAGTGGTTCACTTTTTCGGTGATGATTCGCTTGCCATTATCGAGATACCAGCGAAGCATGGCTTCTTTGAGATCTTTTTTTTGCTGAAGCTGGGTGTGGTGAGCGGGGACTTTCGCCTCGAAGCGGTTGTACAGGAAAGAAAGACGGGCGGTGGCAACGCCGGTGGCGGGAATGACAGCCAGAGGATATTCTTCGCCGAAGTAGAGATGTTTTTCGCCGTCAACGAAGCGTTTCTTGGGTACTTTGTGGACGCCACCAAGACGATTGATGGTTTTGATGATCCAGTCAGCTTTCTCCCCGACCATCGCTTCAATTGCCGAAAGTGAGACCCAGGGCGGAACGCTAACAATGACACCCTTTTCCTGGGTGATGGAAATTGACGACGAAAAACGTCTTCTGGCACTTCTAACAACTTTGTATTTGATCTCTGGCACTGGGGAAGATTATATACATTTGGGGTGGACCCGAAAGGTCTCGAACCTTTGACCTCAGCAATGTGAATGCTGCGCTCTAACCAACTGAGCTACGGGTCCAAATGCCGTTTTCCAGCTTGAATTATTATATCAGTAGCCTTAAGCTTAAGGTTGTGGCACGAATTGTAAAGAGGGTTTTTTCATTGCTTTATGAGATGGTTGAGGTGTTTGTCGTTTCTGCGTCTATCTTTGTAGTGGTTTATCTGTTTCTAATGCAGCCGCACCAGGTGAAAGGCAGCTCGATGTTTCCCACTTTTAAAGACGGCGAGTATGTCCTGACCGATAAAGTAACTTATCGGACCAGGAAACCAATGTATGGTGACGTGATCGTATTCAAGGCGCCAATCAATGAAAACTTTGATTTCATTAAGAGGGTAATCGGAGTCCCAGGCGATCGGGTGATGGTTTCCGGAGGAAAAATTTTAATTAATGGGAACCCGTTGCCCGAGACTTATCTGCCGCCCGAATACACAACTGCTCCAGGTCAGTTCTTGGCACGGGGCGCGGAGTACGTCGTGCCAGAAGGATCGGTATTTGCAATGGGAGATAATCGTGATCACTCGTCTGACAGTCGAGATTGGGGACCCGTCCCCGACCAGAATATTATCGGAAGAGCATTTTTCCGCTATTGGCCAGCCAATAAAATGGGTTTGATCGTCAATCCTATTTCGGGAAAATAATTTAGTAGTCCTCGAATTCGTCTTTGGGACCGTCGATGGGAAGGATCGGTTCAAAAGGATTGGCGAAGGCGGCGGCGACAGTGGGGGTAGCTTCTACTTCGGAAGCCACAACTGTTTTTTTGCTGGTGACGGCGGAGATATATTCTGTAGTCGTCAGAGCGGCAACGATCTTCTTAAGCTGTTCGTCGGTTTCCTCGGGGGTGCCTTTGAGGGCAATACTAATGGCGGTTTCAATACGAGAGCGGCGCATCTTCACCTTGGCGTTTTTACCGATGGAAGCCTGGATTTGGGTGGAAAGCTGATCGATCAGGTCATTGATGGACTTGCTGGCCATGTCATCGTTGCTGATCTTAACTTTGCCGCCCATTTGCTTTTTGAAGCGACGGGCGAGTTCCTCGGCGCGACGGACGGAGCCACCCTCACGAAGAATAATCTTGTAGGCCTCGATCATGGCTTGGGTATCGGGAATACCAGAAAGGGCGCGAGCGTGGCCTTCAGAGATAACACCGGAGATCAGACCGTCTTTGAGGGCGTCGGGGAGTTCGAGAAGGCGAAGGGAGTTGCTGACGAAGGATGGGCTTTTGCCGGTTCTGGTCGCAATATCAAGATTAGTGAGGCCGAATTCGTGCATCAGACGCTCAAAGGAATTGGCCCGATCGACCGGATTGAGGTCGGAGCGCTGGACGTTCTCGACGATCGCCATCTCCAACATCCCCTGCGGTGAGGTTTGGATGATCTTGACGGGAACATGGGTTAGGCCGGCTAAACGAGAAGCGCGCCAACGGCGCTCACCAGCAATGATCTGAAAGCCAGCTGGGGTTTGGGCAATAACGAGAGGCTGGATGATGCCATGGGTTTTGATCGAGTCAACTAACTCCGCAAGGGACTCGGGAGTAATAACACCACGGGGTTGTAAGGGATTGGGCTGCAACTGATCAATTGGAAGTTGTTCAATTACGTCTGCCATTTACTTTAAGGGCAAGACATCGATGTAATTAGTGCCTTCTTTGATTTTGAACTCGACTTTTCCGTCGGTCATGGCAAATAGAGTAAAGTCTCGGCCTTTCTCGACATTCTTACCAGCGTGAAAGTTGGCGCCTCTCTGACGGACGATAATCTGTCCTGCTTTGATGGTCTGACCGCCATAGATCTTCACACCGAGGCGTTTGCCGGCGCGTTGGCTGTGTTGTCTGGTAGCTCCACCTGATTTAACGTGTGCCATATTTAATTATTTCTTTTCCAGGATTACGATTTCCCGTATCACTTTAGCCTCCGGCCTGCTATAAGTCAAGCCGCGAGTGAGGATATTGTAATCTAAGAGCTGTTTATCGTCAATAATTAAGCTGGTCTTGAATTCACGTCCGGCGTACTCGAAAATCGGAAAAATCATACAGATCCGGGCGCCGGTTTTGAGAAATTTGTTCCAGTCCTTGAGGCAGCCTAGATAAAGTTTTCCTAAGCCCTTGGCTAGGTCAGGGAGACGGTCTTCCCTGGTGCCAGGACGGCCCATGTAGGGCTCGGTGGCAATAAAGTCAATAGTTTGATCGATATGTTCGGAGAGTTTGGTGGCGTCATAGTTCATCAACTTGGCCGAAAGATTGAAGAAATCTAGGTTCCGGCGGGCACCGTTCAGCTGATCCGGATCCAGGTCGTTTCCAAGTAGCCTTAACTTCATGAGTCCCCCCTCAAGTAGTACAGTGCCTGATCCACAAAAGGGATCGAGGAGGGTTTTCCCCTCTGGATCGTTGGTACCCAAAGCAAGATTGACAAGAATACGAGCAATTTTGGGTGGCAGCAAGCCTTTGTGACTATCGGAAAAGGGCTTGAGGCGGTCCCGCTTGTACCATTCTTTGGCTGAGTGGCGCCAAACTAGCTTGCCGGCGGTATCGTGCACCTCGACCAGACCACCGAGACGGTTACTCAGGTAGTTCATTTGGGAAAAACCACCGGCAAGACTGGCTTTGTACTGGTGCTCCCCAACCTTCTCTGGTTTTTGGCCCAGGACGGTCGAAAGCTCTATCAGAGCCAACTCCTCAGAAAATCCGAGCGTGAATAAAAAATCCATTATTTTAAGTTGACGCCGGTGACGGTCAGGTGGCTTTGGGTTTGGCGGTGACCGGTAGAACGGCGGTAGCGAGACTTGGCTTTGTATTTCCTAATCTCCACCTTCTCACCCTTATCCTCTTTTTCGAACTTAAGACTGACGGAGGCGCTTTCAATATAGGGGGTACCAACTTTGGTTTCAACACCATCGTGAGTCAGGAGAACTTCTTTGATAGTGAGAGTGTCGCCGGCTTTGGCTTCGAGCTTATCGGCAATGATCTTGTCGCCTTCTTTGACAAGATATTGCTTACCTGAGAGCTCGATGACGGCGAGGGCGCTGGTAAATTCTTTCTTTTTGGTAGCCATTTAGGTTATTGGAGATAACAGGCTTAGATTATAGCTGGTGAGTGGGTATTAATTCAAGTAGCCTTAGGCTCATTCCCAAAAGGGCCGCAAAACTAATGAGGGAACTGCCACCGTAAGAAAAGAGCGGGAGGGTAATGCCAGTAACCGGCATAATACCAAGATTCATACCAATGTTAACGACCGATTGGAACATAAATATGGAGAGGATTCCGAGAGCAAGAAGACGATTTTCTTTGTCTTTGAGGTGATTACTGATCTCAAATAGACGATAAAGGAGATAAAAATAGGCTAACAGGACCAAACTGACACCCAGGAGGCCGAACTCTTCGGCAAAAGAGGCAAAAATGAAGTCAGTGTGACGCTCTGGTAGAAAGTTAAGGTGCGACTGGGTGCCCAAACTGACCCCTTTGCCAATCAAACCGCCCGAACCGATGGCAATAACGGACTGGATGGCGTTGTAACCCCTTCCCTTGGGGTCGTGGTAGGGGTTCAGAAATGACTCGATGCGATTTAATTGGTAGTCTTTAAGAAGATAGGGCGCCAAGGGGATAAGGGCCAAGACTAATACTGAAATAACGGCGACCCAGCGAAGATTGATTTTGGCAAAAAGCCCCATAAAGCCAGCCAAGACAAGCAGAACCAGGGCGCTACCGAGGTCTGGTTGCGACTTCACCAGGAGGACTGGGATCAGGGATAGGGCTATGTAAGTGAGGAGGTTTTTTATTTTGTTAAGTGGATGTTTGGCCAAGAAACCGGCGTAGGCGAGAGCCAGTAGAGGCTTCACTATTTCCGAAGTTTGAAGCTGGTAAGCGCCAATGCCGATCCAGCGGGTGGCACCTCTAATTGATTGACCTAGGAACAAAGTGATCACCAAAAGAAAAATGGAGAAAATGTAGATGAAAGTGGAAAGACTGAAGGCGATACTGAAATCGAGTTTGTAGAAAATCAGAGCAACGAAGACTCCAATCACCAAAAAGCTTAGTTGAACCCAAAAAAGGTTTGGGACAGTACTCCAGATAGTAGTTAAGCCAAAGCACAGAAGAAGCCCGACGGAAATCAGGAGACCAGATTTGTTACCCACCTCTTTTTACGATAATTGTTTCTCCTTTGGTGATTTGATTGACTAAAGTCTGCTGTTTGATTTCTTTCTCAAACTCAATAGGCCAGTCGGGCAGGGTGACATCAACCACTTCGTCAAGTCGACAGCCGGCCAATTTTCTCGCCTCCTGAATAGAGCGGATAATTTCGCGAGTCCGACCTTTCTTAATCAGGTGGTCTGTCAGTTTGGTATCAAAATCGACCGAAAGAACATCCCCTTTGACAAACTTGACCGATTCAACATTGAGTTCGTCTTTAATTAATTGAATTAACTCTTCGTCGGCGGCGATATCTTCAGAACCACCCTTGATAGTTAGGGTTGCCAATGGCTGTTTGACCGCAAGGTTGTTTGTTTTCCGAAAAGCGTGACCTATCTCAGTGATCTTTCTGACCTGCTCCATGTGTGTTAGTAGTTCGTGGTCGATGACTTCGGGAGTACTAACCTCCGGCCAGTCGGTGAGGTGGACAGACTCGTTACTGGTAAGGTGACGATAAATGTATTCTGAGATAAAAGGTGTAATTGGGGCCATCGCTTGCATCAGAATCTCAAAAATAGTCCTCATAGTAGTGTAGGCAACCTCCCGATCGTCTTTATCGAGAGCGGTTGGGCCGACGCGGTCACGAGATCTCCTTATGTACCAAGTCGAGAGATCACTGATGAATGGTTTGATTGCCGCGACAGCTTTGGGTAGATGATAGGCACCTAATTGTTGGTCGATCTCCAAGACAGTTTCGTTCAGTCGGGAAAGAATCCAGAGATCGAGTTTGGTCGGGACGTGATCTAGTTCCACCTTCGGTTCCCAGTTGTCGAGAGCGGCGTAGTTGACAAAGAATTTGTAGGAGTTCCAAAGCATCATTAAGGTCGTCTTTAGTTGCTCCTGCCAGTCAGTTTCGGAGATAGCAATGTCTTGTCCGATCATGATTGGACTGCCCATTAGGTAAAGTCGGAGAGAGTCGGCGCCATACTTGACAAGGTAATCTTTCGGGTCTGGGTAGTTACCGAAGTTCTTACTCATTTTCCGACCGTCGTTGCCCATAATGACTCCTTGGACAATAACGTTCTTAAATGAATGGGATTGGAAAAGGGCGTTGCTGATGACATGCATGACATAGAACCAGGCGCGGAGTTGGCCGGTGTACTCGGTGATGAAGTCGCCGGGAAAATTAGCTAGAAATTCTTTTTCGTTTTCAAAAGGATAGTGCCGTTCAGCATAAGGCATGCTGGCGGCTTCGACCCAACTATCAAGAACTTCGGGAACACGATGGGCGGTGCCTTCACAACGGGAGCATTTGATGGTGACCTCGTCGATGTCTGGGCGATGAAGTTCGGTCACTTTTCGGCCCGACCAGTCTTCGAGTTCTTTGATCGAGCTTGGAATATACATCTCGCCGCATTTGCATTCCCAAACAGGAATGGGGGCGCCCCAGTAACGAGACCGGCTGATACACCAGTCGGGGGCAGAGTCGATACCGAGTTCAAAGCGTCCGTGCTTAAAGTGTTCCGGGACCCAGTTAATGTCCTTATTCGTCGCTTTCATTTGTTTTTTGAGCGATTGGACGTCGAGATACCAGGCTTTTTGGGCTTTATAGAGTAGCGGGGTTTCGCAACGGTGACAATGTGGATAACTATGAATAATCGTGCCTAATTTGAAAATCAATCCCCTCCCCTGAAGATCGGCAAGAATCAGCTTATCGGCGGATTTGAAGAATTTATTTTCGGCAACGGTGATCTTTGGATCGAGTTTGCCCTCGTCGTCGACTGACTCGGCCATGGTCAAGCCGTGTTCTTTACCGAGGGCGGTGTCGTCCTCACCAAAACCAGGGGCGATATGGACGATGCCGGTGCCATTGGCCATCGAGACGAAGTCGGCGGCGTAGACGTGATAATCTTTGGTGTTTCCGTGGTAATAAGTGTAGAGTGGTTCATATTCCAGACCGACGAGTTCGCTACCGGGAAATTCTTTTTCGACTTTGGCCCCCGTTTCGAAAGTGGCCTGTAGACGAGACTTGGCAAGGATCAGACTTTCACCATTTGAGTTAACCTGGACATATGTTTCTTTGGGTGAAACGCCAAGAGCAAAGTTGCTGGGAAGGGTCCAGGGTGTGGTGGTCCAGGCAAGTAAATGGCGATTTTCGCATTTGACTTTGAACTTGACCGAAACCGAGGGGTCAGAGATATCTTTGTAAGAGTTGTCCATCGCTACTTCAAAATTAGAAATCGGAGTGGAGCAGCGGGGACAGAACAGAGAAACTCGTTTGCCCTTGTAGATCAGGCGCTTGTCGTAAAGCTTGTGAAAGACCCACATGACCGACTCCATGTAGTTGGTGTCCATGGTTTTGTAAGAGTTCTTGAAATCGACCCAACGGCCAATGTGCTCGACATACCATTCCCAGTCGGCACTAACCTGACTAACATAGTCCTTACAAGCAGCGATGAATTTGTCGACGCCAAGGGACTCAATCTCCTTCTTACTATTAATCCCTAATTTCTTTTCGACTTTGTTTTCAGCGGGCAAACCATGGCAGTCCCAACCCCAGACGCGACGGACGCGCTTTCCCTTCATGGTTTGGTAGCGGGGAATGACGTCCTTAACGATACTACCCAGGAGATGCCCGTAGTGAGGCAAGCCGGTGATGAAAGGGGGGCCGTCGTAAAAACTATAGGAATCTTTTTCCGGTCGCATTTCGACGGATTTCTCGAAGGTTAGGTTTTTTTTCCAATAGCTCAAAACCTCTTCCTCAACTTGGCTGGGGACATAGTTGCCCTCGAGTGGTGTTAGTTTGTGTTTGGCCATTTTATTTATTGTAACCCCTTTAAAACCAAAAAATCCTCGCACAAACGAGGATTAGAGACCCTTTCGGGGCGGTACCATCTAATCTGACTTAATTGCAGCTTTTTCGGGCTTACCCGCCCCGATTGCAACCTCGGGGAGCTCGCCCGATGATATTCGGACTCAAACGCTTTAAGTGAATTGTATCAAATCTGAATTTATTGACGCTTTCTTAGGAAGGTGGGGATATCGAGATCATCTTCGATCTCGACCTCGCGGTGTTTGATGTTCAGTCTATCTTTTAGACTGGTAGGTACTGGGGCCTCCTCGACCACCTCAAATGCGGGTTTGGGTTCGTCGGTTTCTGGTTCGTCGACGACTTCGTCACGGGCGGGCTGGGACTGGGGACGGTTGTAGAAACTAGGACCACCCCGGGAGACAAATCCCTGGAGACGGTGGCGGTTTTCATCAAAACCAGTGGCGATAACCGAGATCTTGATCTCCTCACCCAGATCTTCACGAATGGTGGCACCAAAAATAATATTGGCATCGGGGTCAGCGGCAGCAGAAATAATATTGGCGGCGTCATTGACCTCGGACATAGTCAGGGTCTTGCCCGAACTAATGTTGAAGAGGATACCACGGGCACCTTCGATACTGATCTCAAGCAAGGGAGAACTGACGGCTTCTTTGGCGGCGACAATTGCCCGCTTTTCACCAGTGGCGGTGCCGATACCCATCAGGGCAGAGCCAGCGTTACTCATAATGGTTTTGACATCGGCAAAGTCCACATTGATGAGACCAGGGATAGTGATCAAATCAGAAATGCTCTGGACTCCTTGGGAAAGAATGGAGTCGGCCATGCGGAAGGCATTGAGAAGGGTGTCTTCTTTTTTGATGACGTCGAGAATTCTCTGGTTGGGGATGACGATGAGAGTGTCGACTTCCTTTTTCAGTTTTTCGATACCGTCTTCTGCCTGCACCATCCGGCGAGTGCCTTCAAAAAGAAAGGGTTTGGTGACGACCGCAACAGTTAGGGCACCAACTTCCTTGGCCACCTGGGCAATAATCGGGGCGGCACCGGTACCGGTTCCTCCACCCTCTCCGGCGGTGATGAAAACCATGTCGGTGCCAGAAAGGAGATCGCGAATTTTGTCACGACTTTCTTCGGCGGCGGCAGTACCGATCTCGGGATTGGCGCCCGAACCAAGTCCCTTAGTCGCCCGTTCACCGATTTGAAGTTTGATGTCAGCGTTGTTGGCGAGAAGGGCCTGAAGGTCGGTATTGATAGCGATAAACTCCACTCCTTGAATTTTGTTCTCCGAAATCATTGAGTTGAGGGCATTGTTACCTCCGCCACCGACTCCCAGTACTTTTATTTTGGCAAATGAATTGATGTCAGGTTTTACTAAAGCCATGTTGGTTCAATTTTGCGCTCAGTATACAGTTTGGGGCAGGATTCGACAAGTCAAGGAAGGAATGACTTGATGAACTCAGTAAGTCTTCCAAAAACGCCCTTAAAGGGGAATTTTTTGGTGAGTTGATCGAGACCGTTTTTCTTTACCGTGACATATTCGTTTTGCTTACTGGCGCCATAAAGAATTAGACCAATAGTGGCGGCGTAGGCGGGCGAGCCGATTTCCTCGACTAGGCCGGAAAGCCCTGCTGGGGTACCGACTCTGGTTGGCAACTGCAGAACTCGCTTACAGGCAGAAGCGGCATCGACAGTCATGGAACCACCACCACAAAGAACGACTCCGGCCGGAGTTTGTCCGCCATAACCGGATTTTTTTAGGGCGGTACCGACAAGTGTAAACATTTCGTTCAAACGAGGACGAATGATGCCGTCAATGACAGTTTTTCGAGAAACTGACTTGGTTTCTTCTTTAAGCCCGAGTTTGGTGAGATTAATTTCATCAATCGTAGTTTTGTCTGCCGTAAGATCTGGTTGTTTGCCCAAGAAGTGCTTGATCTTCTCGGCTGACTCGAGACTGACCATGAGACCGATGGCGAGATCGTCGGTCACTTTTCTGGCGCCGACGGGAATGACGGCGGAGTGACAACAGGCGCCCTCGACATAGACGGAAAGGCTGGTGGTGCCACCACCGATATCGACAAGGACGACACCAAGTTCTTTTTCTGTTTCAGTAAGGACCGAGTAACTACTGGCCAGACCGGTATAGACCATGCCGGCGACATCAATGCCAATCTCGGTGACGCATTTGGTAACGTTTTTCATGGCGATGGCCGAGGCGGTGATCAAGTGAGCATCCGTCTCGAGACGAACGCCGGCCATACCAATGGGATCTTTGATCCCCCGTTGGGAGTCGACGATGTATTCGCGAGGCAAGACATGAAGGATCTCGCGGCTGCTAGGCAGAGAAATGGCGCGGGCGGCTTCGACGACACGATAGACATCTTCCTGATCGATCTCACCTTCGGGCTGGGTGATGGCGACAACGCCCTTACTGTTTTGAGACTGAATATGGTCGCCGGATACGGAAACATAAGCACTATTGATCGAGAATCCAGCCATTCTTTCGGCGGCTTCGACGCAATCGGTGATAGCACCAACAGCTTCTTCGATATCGACGATCTGGCCTTTTCTGACTCCCCGACTGGGAGTGGTAGCTACACCAACGACATTTATTTTTTCTGAGTCAGAACTGGGGATGGTAATGAGACAAGAAATTTTGCTGCTGCCAATGTCGATTGCGTTGAGTGAAGTTTGTCTGGCCATGCTTACTTTAGTATAGGGTGGTTGTAGCGAAAATCAATAATGATCGGCTTTTTGATTGTAATGACCTGATTTAGCCGTTGTAAAGCAAGTGTAATTTCACCCGGATCAGCGGAAAAGTTCGTCACCAGATCGGGTTCTCCGTTTTGCTTCAGGATGATCATATCACTTAAAAAATAGATCTTATCTGGTTTCATTGAGGAAACGGTGAGTGAACGGAGCCAAACGAAAGCCTTGGTAAGGTAGTCTTTGGTGGGAATAGTTTGAGCAATGAGAAAATAGTTCGAGTCGGCATCAGTCTGATTCAAGGTGCCGGTAGATAAAAGTTGAAAAGTTTTTCCTTCCATCGAGGCGACGAAATTATCCAGTTCTACTGACGGAGCGGCTGAGTCAGAACTAATCAGAAAGTTTAAGGTCGGAGAGACTCGACTAAAAGCGGTTTTTACCAAAAAACTTATGGTGGGGGGTTGGGCTTGGCTAATTAGTTTTCCCGGAAGTTTAAAGGAAAAATCAATCCGATCGACCAGGCCGGTGCCCTGGATCTCTTTTTGGAGTTCTTTCTGATTTAAACTAAGAAAGGATGTGCCTTTGATGCGAAACAGAGAAGACTGAACCGCCTCGGGACAGGGTGAGGTTTCCATCTGACAGACAACTTCTTTGATGACCAAAAACCGTTGATGGAAAAAAATAATGGCCGAGAAAAAAATCAGAGTTACAAGGGGAGCGATGATGGCTTTCAGCGAGACATTTAACCTTCGTTTAGTCCTCGCCTTCAGGATATCCGTGGATAACATCAAGTATTTTTTGGGTGGCTGATAATGGGTCGAGTTTTTGCTTAAGTTCTGGTTTTAACTTGGCAACTTCCGCAATGGCCACTCGTAGAGTGTCAGGGTTGAGATCCTTTTCCTCAATAATAGTGGCAGGAATTTTTTTGGTTGCCTCCTGTGCGTTCAGAAGTTGTTCGTTGTGAGAGACCCAAGAGATCGGGATGAAAACAGTCCTCTTTTGAAGAGCGGTCAACTCGTAGGTCAAGTGAGCGCCGGCCCGGCTGATGACAATCTGTGCCGATTGAAGGTAAGTGGCGGCTTCTTTGGCAAAAAAATAAGGCGCGAATTGGTAGCGATTCGAAAGTTCTCCTAGTGACTCCTTAACTCTCCTGGCTTTATCGATATCCCGAGTCTGGGTGCTGGCGCCGGTTTGATGAACAATGGTGTAGTGCTTCACAAGTTCGGGGATGAGAGGAAACAAAGTCGTATTAATCAGATGAGAACCTTGCTTGCCACAGGAAATGTAAAGTAGTTTTGGGGAAAAAGTTTGTTTAAGTTTTGGATCGAAAAGTTCCGGCCTTAACGGCAAACCAACAACCAGCGTTTTTTCTTTTGGGTAACTCAGCAAAGAGGAGGCATGAGTGAGAAAAATCTTTTTGACGAAAGGGGTGATGGCCCGGTTCGCCCAGCCGGCAACGACGGTTTGTTCGTGGGTGACACTCGGAATCCCCAGAAGCCAGCCGGCAATAACTACCGGAACAGAGAGATAACCACCAAACGAAACAATCAGTTTCGGTCGAATCTCGAGGAGGATAAAAATGGCCTGGAGAAGACCAAAGATGGTTTTTAGGTGAGTAAGTGGGTTGAATTGACGGTAGAACTTGCCGGTTTTCAGTTCATAAAAAGGGATTTGATTACGGGTGATTTCTTGGTACTCAGCCGAGACATTTTTATCGCCTCCGGCGGCGAATTTATGGCCGATCCAGACGATCGGGTGGCCTTCTTTTTTTAGGGCTAAGGCAACCACGAGAGCTGAGTTGTGGTGACCACCCGTAAAGACAATAGTTGATTTCATATTTGGCGAGCTACACTTGCAAGTATACCAAGGGCTAAAAACGTGGTAATCAGCGAGGAACCTCCATATGAGATCAAGGGGAGCGGCACTCCAGTAAGGGGAACTAAAGCAACCATCGAAGCGAGATTGACGAAGGTTTGGGCTGAAAAAAGCAGGGCGACTCCGGCGGCGAGAAGGCGGCCGTGTTGATCCCGGGCTTCCCGGGCAACCCGAAAGGCAACCAGGGAAAGTGAAAGGAGTAAGGCGATCAGGATCACTCCGCCGATAAAGCCGAGTTCTTCACCAACAATGGTAAAAATTGAGTCAGTCGTGGCTTCGGGAAGATAGGCGTACTTTT
>JGI1358J11329_10000916_pt1 | contig 25067 bp, 30 predicted proteins | sample Subgroupgradi54m_FD_11329 | JGI IMG/M metagenome (IMG submission 11329)
TGAGTATATCGAAGGACGAGGAAGCTGTAGCCATAGCTACTGCGACGATGGAGCAACGCAGCGGGAAAAGAAAATGCCCGCAACCCGAAGGGACACGGCTAATTTCGCCTGATCACTTCGTCCATCGGCCTTGGGGTATACCGAGGATATACCGGAGCCTGTCCCCGTCCTTCCTTACGTCAGGATAAACTCCGGCGGGGATCCTCGCTCCTCGTGCCAGGCGAAAGTGGCTCGTATCGCGGCTGAAGATATGTTCGAGATGGGTTCAAGCATTTATCCTTAAGAACAGCAGACGCAGTTCGCGTCTTTGGAGAGGGCCTCGGAGCTACGATAAGCTTGGTCTCCGGCGGAGCCGAGTCAGACTCGGCGAAGCCGGAGTTATCGGAGCGAGAGACAAGAAAAAATCGCCGCAGGAGCAATTTTATTCTGGCTCTCCAAAGACGCGAACAAGTCCCCTTGAGGCCTGGGCGGGAATCGAACCCGCGTGTAGTTCTTTTGCAGAGAACCGCCTTACCACTTGGCTACCAGGCCCTTCGACAAGCTCGGGGCGAGCCCATAACCCAATTCTACTTGCTGAGAAGGGCTTTTTCAACCGCTGCCGCGTTTTCAGGGCCACGATCGAGTTCGAATATGATCCGCGGCAGCGGCTTGATGTTTATCTTCCTGAGGAGAAGGTATTGCAAATGCCTTGCTGATTTTCCCAGTTCCTCAAGTACTTCAGCAGAGGATTTCGACGGCATGACGCTTACCATCACCTTCGCTGATTCAAGTTTCTTATCGACATCGACTTGCGTGATCGTCGCAAGCGCGCCCGGAAATTCCAGCTCCCTCAAAATGATCTTCGAGAGTTCTTCCCTTATTAATTTAGAAACTCGCGATGAGCGATGATTCATGATTTTGAATCGACCACCTACCACCTACAACTTACCACTTACTACCTACTATTTCCTTATAATCAGACGGTCCCCTACCGCGATCGCCGTTTGTGAACTCGCGAGAACGCCGATTTCTTTGCCGACCTCGGCGCTGTTAATTTCCGTTTTCTTCTCGCGAAGACCAAGCACCTTTCCGTTTCCCACCGGATTTTCCGCTCCGCCCTGCCCCGCGCGCGCTATCTCAAAACTCGCTTTCGTTCTGAAAGTCCCAAGCACCACCCGCCCGCCCACAAGCTGTTCCATCAGTTTTTTCTGGTTAAACACTGCCAGCACTTCCAACTCTCCCATAGCGACCGGCTTGCCGATCGTTTTAAAGAATTCCTCGACTGCCTTCATGAGGTCGTAAATGACCTCTGATGTCACGATCTTCACGCCATGAGCTTCGGCCAAATTCTTCGCGCCTTTCTGCACCTTGATCTTGAAACCGATGATATGCGCGCCCGTCGCAATGGCGTTCTGTAGATCACCGTCCGTCGCGTCGCCGACCGATTCCTCGATAACGTTCATCTGCTTGTCTCCCCTATCAACAGCTTTGAGGGCCATTGAAAGCGCCTCTAAGGAACCTGCATCCGAAGCCTTCAAAATCAAGTTGAGCGCGGGCTTTTCCGCTTTCGCGCCGCCGATCACGTTTTTCGCGAGAATCCTCCTCACCGAGATCGTTTGGACGATCGGCTCGGTCGAAAAAACCTCCCCGACCTGCGGCAATTTCTCAAAGCCAAGGATCAATGCCGGCGCCGATGGCTCAAGCTCGTTCACGTTCTCGCCCAAAAAATTTTCCAGGATTTTTACTTTCCCGTTCGCGGTCTTCGTGTACGCGTTCTGGCCGCGCTTTAAAATTCCGTTTTTTATGACCACGCTCGCCTCGGCGCCGCGCCGAGAATCGTGCCGCACTTCAAAGATGTAACCCGATGCCGGCGCCGAGGGATCGAACGTGAGGTTCTCAAGGTCCGCCGCAAGGAGAATGAGGTCGAGAAGTTCGCTCACCCCCTCGCCGGTCTTCGCCGAAATTCCATGGTAGCTCACCTGTCCGCCGAAGCCCTCGAGCAACACTCCCGAGTTTGCGAGATCGTTCTTTGCTTTCTCAATATTGCCGCCTGTTCTGTCAATCTTATTGATTGCGACTATAAAAGGCGTTTTTGCCTCGTTCAAAATATCTATCGCTTCCTTCGTTTGCGTTTTCACTCCTTCGTCAGCGGACACGACAAGTATCGCAAGATCGGCGACCTCCGCGCCGCGCGAGCGCATTTTTGAGAACGCTTCATGGCCGGGCGTGTCAATAAAGGTGATTTTACGGTCGTTATGAATGATCTCATACGCCCCAACCGCCTGCGTGATGCCGCCCGCTTCCCGCTCAGCTACTGAACGAGGCTCGCCCGCCTCCGGCAAGGCGGCACGCCCGCCCCTAAAAGATGATTTGCGGATATAGTCAAGCAGCGTTGTTTTACCGTGATCCACGTGTCCCATGACTACCACGATCGGCGGCCGCGGCTTTAGATTTTTTGTTTCCATTTTCGTTGCCATTGCCTGTAAATGATATCAGAAAAAGTTGATTTAAACAACGTTTTTTGATATTCTCGTTAGATAACGGAGGCGTGGCCGAGTGGCTTAAGGCAGCATCCTGCTAAGATGTTAGGGGAGAAATCCCCTCGAAGGTTCGAATCCTTCCGCCTCCGCAGGAGTGTACACCCGTTCGAGAGACCGTTCCCTATCGGTCTTTCTTGGGTTTTTTGAAGTCCAGATCAGGCGACGAAAATCCGCAGGGGGCAAGGATCCGAACTTTTTTTACTTCGCCCAATCAATATCCAAACTTTGGATATTGATTTTTTGGATAGATGATTTACAGTATATGGGTAAGTCTATCCAAACAAAGGAATACGCCTATTTCGTCGAGCGGCTACGGAAAGCTCGGCTGGACGCAGGGCTAACGCAAGGGCAGGTTGCAAAGAAAATAGGCCGCCCGCAGTCGCATATCTCGAACATCGAATCGGGGCAACAACGAGTTGATGTGATAGAGCTAAAAAGGTTCGCCAAGATTTACAATAAAGGTGTTAACTATTTCATAAAATAAAGGACATCTTACTGATAATATTAAACTAACCCCATGAATCAAGAAGTTGCCGTAAAGACGCCGGAAGGTAAACCGTCGAAAGGTCAGCGTTGGTTTGCCGGATATGTGGTTGCCGGAATAATTTGGACTTTAGCTAAAAATAACGGTTTCGACAAAACTTCATATGACGGACTGATTATTGCGGTAATCGCTATTCTTTGCGGAGTCTTTTATCATCGGCTTAAATCAAAAATAAAAGGGAAAGAGTGGTTGCGCGTTATTGGTACGTTTTTAATTCTTGAAATAATCGCCGCTATTTTAATCGGATTTTTCACTGGCTTAGCAAATAACTGGCAGGCAATCGCGGTAAGAACGCCGTTAGGTTCGCAAATTGCGACTGCTGATGGTGCTCAAATGAAGAAATTAAATAATGACCTGAAAGCATACGAAGCAGATTTTCAGACGAAGTCGAATCAGATTCAGGGCAGCATTGATGAACAAGCCAATTCTGACGCCGGCTATCAAAACAACATTACCGGTTACCGAGAATTGCAAAAACTAACCGATGAACGATATGCAAGGTTTGCGTTATACGCCCACCAATTCAACCCGATATTAACTAAATATTCTCAGGATTTGAGTGACGCGTTTTCAGGATTGGCTACCGCTAGCGTGAATACCCAAAACGCTGCTGACGATCTTTTCATCGCAAAAATAAATTACTATCAAGCCTTACTTGACGGAAAATCGAGTGTTGAAGCTGGAGCAGCGCGATCAGCCGCCAATGATGCAGTTAATAAATATAATCAGGTGCAACAAGCCGGTGCCCAAGCGTTACAGAACTGGCAGACGGCATACGATGCATTTTTTGGAAGTAAAGAAGTCGATCAAAAAAGCTCCACGGCTCCCACTCAAACTTTTAACTATGATGCCTTTATCAATGATGCTCTGTCTAACTTACAAACAAAACAGGCCAATCTTGAAACTATTTTGTCCCCCAGTAAATATAGTTCGTATAAATACAGCGCTCTATTGGGGCAATTAGTATTTACCGATCTCTCAACAAACGATAAGCTCGTTGCGGAAGTACAAGATATAGGTGGTCTAGCACCCAATAAGGAGGGTAAAGAAACGTGGATGTGGTCTTGGGCTAATAATTCTGTGCCCGCCGATATGGTCAAAGATTCCTTAAGGGTTAAGCAATTTGGTGTAAATCATGATCAAGAAATAAGAAATGCGCCAACCAATAAGGCGTTATTAGGCCGCAATCCTTTAACGGAGAGCATATTTATTTCTGATGATACCGATGCTCTAGATTTTGCTGCCGCAACGCTTTATTTAGCTGATGGCAAGGGGATTTACAAAGCGCCGTTTACTAACGCCAACGGGAATGCCGTTGAATATTTCTTGATAAAAAAGATCTCGGCTCGGTAAATAAAACTAAATATGACTAAGTTTAATAAAATAGTTTTATTATTGGTGCTGCTCACTGCTGTCGGCTTCGGCACATTTCAAATCACCAATATATACTTTCATCAACACTTTCAAATCTTCTATAGTTTAGATAAGAAACAAAACGATCAAGAAATCATTAAATTGATCAATGCCGCAGACAAATACATCTACTTCGCAATATACACCTTCACTAAAGACGATATTGCGGATTCCTTAATAGTGGCAAAACAAAGAGGCATATTAGTATGGGGGATAACGGATACAAAAGAAGCGGACACGCCCTACGAAAAACCGATCGTTCAGCGTCTCCGCCAAGCTGGCATAACCATCGAAACGCAAAAGCATACTGATGGTATAATGCATATCAAGGCAATCGTTACTGACAAAGAATATGCGTTTGGTAGCTATAATTGGACTGAATCGGCGACAGTGGCCAACGACGAAATTCTCGAAATAGGTACGGACAAGTACCTGCACAATCGATATTTCGAGATTCTTAAAAAGGTCTTAATTACTAACCAATAAAAATATGGACACCGAGAGCAAAAAGTTTAACAAGCAAAATTATTGGGGCGTTATTGTTGTTGTTGTGATCGTGGCCGCGGGAGCTTATTATTTGGGTATTTCAAACAAACAATCGCAGGTAGTTACCCCGCCAACCGCATCGGATCAAGGAGGTCAAACGAATACGTCAGCATCGAATTCCACTAGCGCAAACGTTTATGATTACACAGAAGCATCAAACCATATCGGGGAGTACGCAAGCGTTCGAGGAATAGTAGTCCAAGTGTACCAATCAAACAAGGGCACAACTTTCTTTGATTACTGCACAAACTATCGTAGCTGCTCATTCAGTGCAGTTATTTTTGCTTCTGCAGCAAAGAATTTCGATAACCCATCGCAATATCAGGGACAACAAATAACTGTTACTGGACAGATTAAATCGTATCAAGGGAAGGCGGAAATTATATTGGACACTCCCAATCAGATTTCTCAATAGATGTATACAAATTTTGAGAAACTCAACAAAAAAAGTGGGTTTTCTCAAATTCTTTTGGCGGTCATCACCGGAGTTCTGGTTCTAGCAGCACTTGGCATATACACTCAAAGAAGCCGACAGACGCTGCTGCGCCCCTTGCCGAAAGCTCAATCTCAAAAACAAACGACAACACCAAACAGCTTGAATGTATCGGTTATTACTAGATCTGTTGTGAATCTATACTGCTCGAACTCCGATGGAACTGTCGACGGCGGCTCCGGAACAATTATGAGCGAGGATGGGCTGATCATGACCAACTACCATGTTATTTCTAAAGCAAAAGGCTGCCTCGTGGCGTTCCCAAATCCAAACAACGGCGCACCTGTGGAGATATATTTAGCAAAACCGATATACATCCTGCCTGCGGTTAATAAAGAATACGATATAGCGACAATAAAAATTCAGGATGTTTATACGGATGAAAGAGGAAATACATACGGCAGTTATCCGAAGAAGTTTCAAGTGTTTACGAGTACCAGAGATCCCCATTGTTCCAATTCAACACCAGAGCTAGGAGATTCCATTAGAATTTTTGGTTATCCCGTAACGAGTGGTGGTTATAATCTTACTATTACCGATGGCATTGTAAGTAGTTTTACCGGAGACAATCTTATCCTAACATCGGCAAAAGTTGACAGCGGCAATTCCGGCGGTCTTGCGGTTGATCAATACGGGTGCTATATTGGCATACCATCCGCCGTTGAGACAGGAAACTATCAAAATCTCGGCGTTATTATACCTAAAAATGTCGTATCTAATTTTCTGGATAAAATATCAAAATGAGTATGAATAAAAATTTAGTTAGAAACATAGGGCTAGCGATCGCGTTAATTATTGTGGTGATCGCTGTATATTATTTTTCCTCTAATTCTCCCAAAGCCACCCCCGTTAAAAGCCCTCAAGAGGTAGCAATTGAAAGTAAGGGTTTGGCTGAATTTAATTCAGAAAACAATACGATCAATACCGCCTCCTCTGAGGATAAAAAAATGGCAGAAGAAATGATGCCTATATTTAAGTTAATGGGCAACGCAAAAGACACCGAGAAAAATAAAGAGGCGGCAACCGCACTTGGTAAGATTGTTGAAAAATACCCCGAATACTCAGATGCCCATCTTTTACGAGCGACCGTTTTGCTTCTTGTGGGCAGTAAGGATTATCAAAACATCTTAGTGGATATTGATGACGCAATTAAATTTCACTCATCCGAAAAATACAAAAGTGCATACGATTCAACTGTTGGAATGTATAGCTTGAGAACAAAAGTAGACATACTTACCAATAACCAACAACAAGCCATTAGTGATTTAGAGACGGCAATTAAAATTGATCCAAGTAAGATCAATGATATTTTCAATACTGGTGGAGTGAAACCTGAAGACGCCTCCAATCCTACGGCGTTGCAGAAAAGCGATCTGGATTCACTTATCGCAAAATATCCTGATGACTATCGGACTTATATGTTTAGGGGATTATTTTATAACTCTTTCACTGTTTTTGATGAGAAATATTATGTCCCCGTTTTTGATGATTTGAAGCGAGCGCAGCAGTTAAATCCAAACTCTGTTTTGGCTAATTATTTCTTGGGTTTTGTTTATGAGCAAAACCCAACTCGTACTAAGGCTGGGTGGTCTGATATTTCCGGCTGGACGGGTGCAAGTGGCGGCTATAGAGACAAAATCAACTCGATTGCACTTCAATATTTCCAGAGAGTGATTGAACTCGACCCAACGTTCACAGATGCTTATTACAAAGCTGCAAGTTTGCTTTATGGTCTGAAAAGATATTCAGAGGCAATTCCGTATTACGACAAAGCGATTGGACTAGATCCAAACAATGCCGGAGTTTACAACGATAGGGGCTTGGCAAAAACATATACGGAAGATTACTACGGAGCTATAAGTGACTTTACTCAAGCAGCTGATCTCAAGAAATCGAAAGCTGATGCGTATTTGGATATGACTTATAAAAATCGAGCTGATGCGTATGTAAAAGTTGCCAATTATGATAGTGCGATTGCTGATTACAGCAGGGCGATAGGGTTAGATTTTGGTCGGGCTACAATCTCAATGTCGATCTCCCAAATTCGTGCGATTTATCCGGAACTGAACGTAATTCCTGATCAGGATTTAGTCGAGGGGCTTCGACAAAAGTATTATCCAAATATTAGTTTTGAAGATTTTGCAAAATCTTTACTCCATGATAATAAAGAATATACCGGAGGCACTAGTTTAGCTGATGCTTATATTAGTCGTGGAGATACTTATCTGGCAAAAGGAAACTTCAGAAATGTAGCTAAAGAATATACTCGAGCTATAAGTGAAAATCATTACTATGCAGACATAGTAAGTTCGAATAGATGGAAGATCATCCTTAGAAATCCCGATATCTCTGTAGATACTCAAACTCTTGATTTTACTAAAGGGAATACGGTTTCTCTTTGGTTAAAGAGTGTAAGCGCGAATTCTAAAAGTTATAGTGAGCAAAACTACCAGATTGATTGTTCGGGAAAACGAATAAAATCTGTTTCACTGACCGATTACGACGCCTATGGGGATGCAATGAATACGACTGGCGAACAAGGGTGGCAGAGTATAGTTCCAGAGAGCATCGGAGAAGTTTTACACAATGGGATGTGTCAAAACGGATAACGATTGCCTACTTCAGTTCTCTTTTTCCAGTGTTATCGATTTATTCTTGAAAATAAACTTACTCCTGATGCAGCTCATAAATTCTCGCTTCTCGACGGCGGTCCCTTCCCGCAAGAGGTACTTCGCATAGTCCTTGAGGTCGATGTGCTTGCCTTTGGCTTTCGCCGTATCGTTCCCGCCAAAGAAACTCTTCTGAAATTTATTAATGCGGGCGACCTCTTCCTCGAACTTCTGCCGCATATGCATTTCGTTAAGATCGATCTTATCCATCAGCTTCACGAGCTGCTCGATCATATCCTCCTCGCGGAGGTAACCGCTTTTACAGTTGATGTTTTTCGCTCGGGTACATCCATAGTAAACGTAGCGGATGGTTGAACCATCTTTCCTCCGCTTGAATTTCTCATCGGCTGTAACGCCCGACCCGCAAAGGCCGCAGTTCATGAGTTTAGTGAAGGCGAATTCCTTGAGTTCCGACCGCACGATCTGATCCCGTTTCAATTGCTCCTGTACTTTGTCGAAAAGCTCCTTCGTAATGAGCGGCTCATGCTTCCCCTGGTACCAGTTGCCGCTCTTCTCGGGATACTCGAACATCCCATAGTAGAAATGGGTTTGCAAAATAACGAAGATGCTGCTCAAAGCAACGGTCCGGTTACCTTTTGATTTGAAGTTGATGTCGAACTTGAGCCAGTGATAGACCTTCCGTCCTGACCAATGCTCGTTCGCCACTTTCTCAAACATTTGCTTTACGATGGGTGCTCGCTGCGGATCAACCATCGCATGACATTTTCGATCGCTTTGTTTTTCGTTCAAGTAGCCGACGGGTGCAACGCCGGGGCGCAGGCCCATTTCACATCTTGTTCGCAATCCGCGCCGCACGTTCACTCCGCGATTGTCGTTTTCCAATTTCGCATGGCTTCCCAGAATCATGAGCATGAATTTTTCGTTCGGGGAATTCGTGAATTTCTGTCCGTAGGTTCTGATTTCGATCAGAAGTTTCTCATCCATAAGATCGACGAGCTTTCCGAGATCGCCTGCGTTCCTTGATAGTCGATCCGCTGCCCACGTAAGAATACCGCTAAACTTGCCAAGGCCGATATCGTTCACGATTTCGTTGAAGACCGGCCGCTGTCCTGTCGCCTTCGCCGAGTGGCTTTCCCTGCGGATCTCCGCAATCTCAAGCCCGTCGCGCTCGGCGATCTGCAGCATCTCCTTTACTTGGCTATCGATGCTCAAAATCTGCCTCTCTTCCGACTCCGTGCTTTTTCTCGCGTAGAGGCAGTATCTGACCTTTGTTTCGGCCGGGATTGTTGCGGGGGCTCCCGTCCCTTTGGCCCCTATGGTTTGGGTCGTCATACTACAAGGGATGACGCAATGGCCAGGGAAGTCCAGACCCCCATAAAGCCCTTGTAAAGCCGCTAGAAAAGCCGAATGACTTCCGGCTTGCCTTCTCTCACGTTAAGCATTACTTGAAGCACAAGCATTGTGAGAGCATCCACGAGATCGTCGTGTTTCACGTTCGGGAAATAGACAATCTGATCCACTAGCTCTTCCGCGCCTTCTCGCGGGAAAAGCACTTTGCCGAGCTTGATCAAGGGCGATGCCATCGCGAGCCGCGTGCGCTTGTCGGTCGCACCCGGCCGAAACGGGATCACGTAGAACCCTCTGGCTTGGAGATCTTGGATGCCAGCCTTCTGGAAAGCAACATCTTCAAAAACCAACGCCGTTGACCAGCCCTTCCCCAGCGATTTTGAGATGAGTGTGATTCGGTCAAGCAATTCCGGATACTTCATTTTTTGATTTACCGGATCGCGGTGGATGTAGATCCTCAGTTCCCAGTCATACATGAACACTTCTGCGGAAACGATAGCACTGAAATCGCTCTTTTCCGCTTCGCTCAAGGCCGGATCAACCGCAGTAATGGTCATTACATGGTTTTTGGGATTATTGGGCATTTCATCGTAGTACTGAATCCATTCTCGCGGAACGACCTGGCTTCCCTCGGGCACGAGTTCGAGCATGTATTCCTGCCGCCATGAGTCGTCGTTTCCGATTCTCATCCGTTCTTTATCGACCGCTTCCATATTCGGATATTTGCCCGGCCAGAGGATATTTTTGTCGATGTCTATGATCGGATAAGAACGAACTATCCCATCGCGACGCCCTTCCTCGATATCTTCTTTTAGTTTCATGATGATCGATTCTTCGTGGAGTCGCGTGCCGACGACAATCGTCCGGGTGTTGAGATCTCCGAGGGGGAGAATGTCGGAAGTGAACCAGCTGTAAAGTTTTTCGCGTATATCCGGAGACTTCACGGAATTTACGCTCTCCAAATCGTCGCAGATGATCAGATCCGGCCGGTAGGAACCGTGGAGTAGGCCACGAATTGGCTGGTCAACCGAAGCGATTGTGATCCGGGCATCGTATTTCGGAATGACGATCGTATTGATGCGCCACTCGTTGCTCAACTCCTCGAACGGCCCCATATCACTCCGTAACGGATCACGCAGCATCAATCCTTTTATGTTCGTGAGGTAATACCGCGCTTGTTCCTGGGTCTGCGCGATAATGAGAACATTTTTCTTTTGTTGTTCGCCGACGACCGCCCAGATGCCGTACGTCTTGTTGACGATCGTCGTTTTAGCGGACCCGCGAAAAGCTTCGATGACTACGAAGCGATGGGCCTGATCTTGAAGAATGCCGAATACTTCTTTCTGGAATGGAGCTATGTCGTACTTGATGTCCTCCGGGCAATACACATTGAAGAACATAAGAAGGTTTTTCCTGGTCACTTCGCGCCGCACGTGCGGATCACCGATCACTTTTTCCCAAAATCCCTCGCCTTCGTTCGTAGCGTTATTGGGCTGCTCGTTCATGTTTTGTAGTAGTTTCTCCAGGGCTTGGGAGTGCTGCGCGACGTAGCGCTTCCCCAACCAATGCCCTTTGTTCTGGTGTAAGCTCATAGTTTTCTTTTATGTGAGCTGTGATTTCGACCTTTGTCTTGTAGGACGGATGGTTGTGTTTCAGCCAGAAGACAATCGCCGTCATGTTCCGCTCTCGGATGGCCGCCATAAGCTGGCTCTCGGCAACGTCGTTGACGAGAAGTTTTCCTTCGAGCAGCGCTCCATTGAGCGCTTTTATGAACTCCGGATCGATTTCTCTCCAGCGATATGCGGTTGATCTTGCCACCCCAATCTTTTCGCACGCGAGCTGCAGAATAGGCGTTTTCTTGAGTTGTTCAAGAAGGGCCGTCTTGTCTTGAGCGATACGCGCCGCGATCGTTTGTTTTTTCTTTTCGCTATTTCGCTGCATTGATTTTTTCGGCTTTGAGGCCGGTTAATTTCTCCCAGCGACGCTTTATGACTTCGGTATACACGGGAGATTTTTCCATCAGGTAACATCGCCTTCTCATTCGCTCGGCGGCGATTAAAGTGCTGCCACTGCCGCCAAAAGGCTCAATAATGAGGTCTCCGCGCTTGGTCAGCACCTTTATGTAGGGGATCAAGATTTCGACGGGCTTGGTCCCGAAAATTATGCCTTGGCCGCTACTTTTTTCGTCCGCAGCAACGAACTCAATGAAGTCAGTGGGCTGCAACCTCTTACCTTTTTTGTATCCTTCCCAATGGGGCTTACCGCAGGTTGCATATAAGGCATTCTCATACTCATTTTGTAGGAGTTCATTTGCTTCTGGATCGATATTCAGCCCCACATTCCCCTGGCTTCCCAAAAGTGCGATATCATTTTTATTGAAGAACTTATATTTTGAGGAGAAACCCTGCACTCGGTTGGGCAAGTGCCAAACGATAGTGTTGCGGTACCTCCAGTGTTTCTCAAGCTCATTCCAAATGAGCCGCAGATTCTTTGGGTTCTCAAAAACGATGATCGAAAAATCTGGCTTTTGCACCTTGGCGACATTGGCCATCCACTTTTCGGTGAAGTCCGGCGGAATCGAATCCGTCTCAAGGTATTTGCGGTCACGTTTGAGACCAAATCCCTCGGTGGCACTGCCGTGCCGTTTCTTGCCGGTGAGATAAGACAAAATATAGGGTGGGTCTGTGAAGCACAGATTTCCTCGCTCACTACCCATAAGTTGCAGCATATCTTTTTCGATAGTGCTGTCGCCGCACATGACACGATGGTTGCCGAGCCTATAAACATCGCCTTTGCTCACTCGGATCTTATCTATCTGGAGTTTTCTCAACTCCTTTTGGAGGTCAAAAACCTCCGGCGTTTCGTCAATGTCGAACACGTCATCGAGTTCTTCACTAGAGAACCCTAGGTCCGCGAGGAAGTCCTCACCGAAGTCGGCGAGGAGGTCCCAATCGAACGCGCCGGTGTTTTTATTTAAGCGGACGCAAAGCTCCTTCTCTTTTTTGAGGCTTGGAATGTCGATCCAGACGACTGGGCATTTTTTGATGCCCAGTTTCTTAAATATCGACATTCTGAAGTTGCCACCCACTACGACACCCTTCCTCTTAGGATTGGCGTTCACAAGTAGAGGATCGACAATCCCGAATCTCTTTATCGATTCCGTGAGTTGTTCGGTTGCCTCTTTAGCCCACTTGCGTGGGTTATATTCCGCAGGCCGGAGCGATGTAACCGGAACGTATTCCACGGTAAGCTCGCAATCTGCGATTTTGATTTTATTATGCATGTTTTTGTTGGTTATTTTTTCGACTGTGTTGATTCGCCTCCTGCCAGACGGAGGAATAACTGGACATCGCCAGCGCTTCCCTTGCCGGAAGCGATTTTCCCGTAGAGTCCCTCAATGACGTCCGGGATTTGTTCCTGCATTCGGTCGCGCAGGAATTGCCACACAAGCGGCCAGAAATTTGGATGTTTTTTCCAGTCGCCGAGCGTGTCCTGGGACACCCCGATGAGTTCAGCGAATTCCTTCTGAGTTTTTTCCTCTCGAGACCAACTTGGAGTGGCGCACCACTTAGCGAATTCGACAAATTCTGGGATGCGTCTCACGTCCGGTATGGCTAGCAGAAAATCGGATCGAATCGGAGTAGAGTTAACTTCTTTTATGCATTTTTGCTGTTTTTATTGATTTGTGCCGCTTTGGTTCGGCAGTACCCGACCTTTGTAGGCGTAAATAAAAAAACGCCCAGACACGGGCCCGACCCTTTTGGGTCAGACCAATGTCTGGGCGTTCCAGACGATGTGCTCTGTTAAATTTTCAACCTTACACTACTTATGATACAACTTGGTAACTTGGTGTCAACGCCACAATGTGGATTACTAAGACGTCTTTGGCGCAGAATCCTGAAATTCTGCTCCCCTAACATACAGGAGATTGTAGGCTCCCTGCTTGCATGCTCCGCATACGATGCTAAATCTACTATAAGGAACGTTTCGCTCAATCTCCGTTTTGATCCTTTGCCCATTATAGTGCTGTAAAAGAAAAATCCTTTGGCCGACTTTTTCAAACATTGGCATATTACATACGGGGCAGCGACGCAGCTTTCTGTTTTCCATGTTGTGTGGTGATATTTAAATTATGATTAATTCTTTAGATTAAGGTTTAGCAACCTAAATCTCATCGCTTTTTCACTTACTTGATATCGTTGTGCTAGAGCCTCTAATTCGTCTTCGGTAAAACCTCTTTTAGTAATAATGCTACGGAAGTCCTTTTCGATTTGTTCGCTCGGCATTAAAAGAGCTGCGGCAAACATATCAGCTTCCCTTTCGCGCGGAGTACGCGTCACTTTTTCTTTATGATCACCCTCTTTGTTATCGCGATAATCTACAAAGGTGTCTTTTTGAGGATGTAAAAAATAATGTCCAAGTTCATGAGCAATAGTAAATCTTTGTCGGACAGGAACTTCACTGTTATTTACGCCGATAAGAGCGGAACCATCCTTGCGAATAAGTAAGCCAGAAAAATCTTTACTCGGTCCTCGGCTAATTTTAATATTCAACTTGCTTGCGATTTCCTCAACTGGAATTGGTATCGTTTTAATGCCAATCGTGTCTAATGTCTCCTTTGCTTTTCCCTCAATTTTTTTAAGAATCATATCTATTTTTTTCTTCGGAAGAGTTTTTCTGCCCATTTGGCAGCATTTTCATCTTCCTGTGCAATTTTATGAATATCGACCTTGGTAAGCGCGTACCCATCTGGTACTGTAGGGAAAAAATCGCTTAGATCACACTTAAATAAAACCGCTAACTTCCAAAGAGAAACTGCCGATATATTATTTCTACCCGTCTCAATGTGGGTTATAGCTTCGCGCGAAACCTCAAGTTTTTCAGCAAGCCGCGATGCGCTGAGGTTGAGTTTGTTGCGCATTTCTTTAATCTTCCGTCCAATGTCTTTTCTTATCTCCTTTTCCGTAAGCTCTCTATCTTCAATTGTACTCGCTTTCTTTTTCATCTTAAAGAATATTTTGGGGATAATATGTTATGGACAATACCAAATGTTATTCGTTATAACATAGGTGTTATTAAGAATAACTTTTGTTCCAATGAATTACCTTGCTATGTTATCGAGTACGGCTGTAAAATACAAGTATAAACGGTCGAAAGCTAAATATCCAAACAACTAATCATGGCACGCAACATTCATACGGTACCCTACGACGGCGATTGGGCCGTTAAGAAAGAAGGCCAAGAAAAACCCCTTTCTGTTCACCGCACCAAAGAAAATGCCGAGGAACGAGGCGCATCTATTGCGCGAAGGCTTGAGGTAGAACACGTAATTCATGGTCGTGATGGGAAAATTCAAGACAAGGACAGCTACGGTCGAGACCCCCATCCTCCAATCGACAAGAGGCACTAATCGATTCGCTATGGCAGAATATAAATTTACACCACAGACGGGCAGAATTACGACCTCTAAGGATTTAAAAGTACGACAAGGTGCTCCAAACACAAGCGTCGGAATCGTGAAAGAAATTAAGGTCGGAACTGAGCTTGGTTATATTGGGTGGGTTTCTGATGGCGAAAATGTCAGCGGTAATTCAAAATGGTTCCTCGACTCCGAAGGCAACTTCTTTTGGGCAGGCAACACCGAAGAGAATGGCGTATCAAAGATACTCACCAAGCCACTTGATAACCTTGTTTGTACTCAGAAATTTGGTGAACGACCGGAGTTTTATAAAAACTATGGGAGTCCGAAAGGGCATAACGGCTTAGATTTTAGGACGAAGCTGGAGAACAATCCCAATGATTGGAAACGAGATGTTTATGCGGTTATGGACGGCGTCGTTCTTGAGGCAAAAGAAGATCGAATCAAGGGGAAATATATTCGCCTTAATCATACGAATGGTCATCAATCTGTTTATCTTCACCTGTCTGCGATTTTGGTTTCCGAGGCACAAAAAATTAGCGCAGGAAACAAGATCGGCATTAGCGGTAATACTGGCGAGGCGAGCGAAGCGCCCCACCTACACTTTGGCTATCGACCGATTAACTGCGATATGACTAACGGGCGCATGGGATATATAGACCCAATCCCATATTTTATTGATGAGATTAAATTTGTATAAATAGCTCGTGTACGATCTGGACGAAACGAGTCCACTATAGTGAAATGGAAGATCTTAAGCTTCTTGCTCAATTGGCAAACAGAGAAAATCGGCTGATTGATTTCAAAGAAAAGTTTGACCCAGAATCCTCTCAAGACTGGGCGCGGATTATCAAGGACATCATTGCATTCGCCAATTCCGGTGGAGGAATTATAGTTTTTGGAGTTAAAGATGATGGCTCACCATCCGACTTTGATAAAAACCTAGTCCTCCGCATAGACTCTGCAGTTATCGCTGACAAGATATCGTCTTATACGGGCGAGAACTTTGTGGATTTTGAAATTGTCGAGGTCGCTAGAAATAAAAAGGGGCTTGCCGCTTTAGTCATCAACGCTTCACCATCTCCCTTGGTCTTCACAAAAGCCGGCGCCGATCTAACTGACCGAGGCAAACAGAAACCAGCTTTTGCCAAGGGATCGGTATATTTTAGACACGGAGCCAAAAGCGATCCCGGAACAACGAACGATATTAGAGCGACAATCAATAAAGAAGTGGAACGCCTGAAAAGGAGTTGGCTTCAGGGAGTTAGGAAAATAGCCAACATTAGACCAGGCGAAGAAGTAATAGTCAGCCGATTCGGGAACAAGGAAAACGTCCTCGGTAGGATAGTCCCCGATAAAAACGCCAAAGCATTCAGGCCAGATAATGCTGCGGAGATCTGGCCATACAGAGCCAAGGAATTGGTCGCGGCGGTTAATGAGAAACTAAAGAGCGGAAAGATTTCTTTTCATGACACACTGTGTATAAGGAGACGATATGGCATTGATGAAAAAAAGAATCCTGATTTTGTCTATAAGCCTTATGCTGATTTATCTCCGAGGTATAGTAAAGAATTCGCCATTTGGTTACTTAGTAAAGCCACAAAGAATCCCGGTATATTCCGAGACGCACGAGATTGGTTCAAAAACTCTCGAGGTAGAAAATGAGACATTCAAAAGTGCCCCCGCAAATTCTCATTTGTCCCATTTCTCGTTTTTAGATCCCGACCGAGACACCTCAATTCGAGTTCTGGAAAAACCCCAAGAAAATCCTTATACTGCTTGTATACGGTAAGTTCTAGACCGAGACACACCGCAAATTCTTTTTTCTGCGGTTTCTGCCGCAGGAAAAAGAATCTATGAGTTGAAGGATTCGAACGGGAAGGGGTCGGGAAACGGGAGTTTCCCGTGTAGGAAAAAGTCCCGAGCGAAGTCGAGGGACGAGTTGAAAACCGAGGGTTTTCAAGAGCGAAGTCGAGTTTAGCTCGACGAGCGGGTTCGAATCACTTCCACCTCCGCCTTCGCCCGACGAAGCCTTGGCGAAGTCGGGATTCGCCTCGGCTTTTCTGGGCTTCGGCGGACAATGTCCGCTAAAGCTTTAGCGACAGCGTGACGCAGTCCGCTACAATGAGAAATATGTGGAGTGTTTATGTTTTAAAATGTTCAGACGGACATTCTTATGTAGGTTGCACAGAAAATATTGAGGATAGGATGTCGCGCCACCGACAGGGACACGTTCCCGCAACGGCTTCAAGATTGCCCGCTGAATTAATTACTACAATCAATTTCGAAAACAAATACAAAGCCTTTGCCTTCGAGAAATACCTCAAATCCGGTTCAGGTCGAGCATTTATGAAAAAGCATTTTACTTAAACCAGAATGAGCGCCGGAATCCTTCCACCTCCGCAGACAAGGCGTTACTATCGTAGCGACCTTTTTATCTAGCTTTTTAGTGCGACCGACATACCTGAGGGCGCGAGGACACTCGAACTTTCTTTAGGAAATGTTCTATTATTAAATGGCTATTGTTAATCGCTAATGACCTATTATGAAACGCCTCCAATTAAAACACGATAAATATCGGAAGGCCCGGGGCGGATATTCCCGCCTGCTTGAAGTCCATTGCGAACATTGCGGCCAAGTCATCGCGTTATATCAAAAAGATGGCCCCGGCCCTCTGAAACGAATGTATATCGATCGGATTGCCTCACCGGAGCACTTCGCCAAACTGCAACACCTTCCCGTAAAGCAAGTTCCAAATTTGATCTGTCCCCATTGCAAGCGGCTCATTGGCATCCCATATATCTATGATAAAGAAAAACGCCCCGCATTCCGCCTCTTTGAGGGATCGGTGACGAAGAAAATGGCGAAGGCAGGGTAGAAAAAGACCCCGACCGAAGAAAAAACCACCGATGTATTTCGGTGGTTTTTTCGTGCCTTCACTGAAAAGCGATTTAATCGTCGATTTCCGCCCCGCCTCCATCATCCCCTCTCTCGGATTCGTTCTGATCGTTCTGATCGTTCTGATCGTTCTGTCCGGAAATCCTCAGATCCACGCCTGCTGACACGCCTGCTGAGATGCTATCGCCATTCGTTTCCTGATCGTCATCCTGATCGTCATCCTGCGAAATAGCATCTTGATTCTCGAGGCTACCATGGTCATCATCCTGGATATCATCTTCGGTGTCATTGCCCGAGAGTTTAACCGAGAAATGCGTGCGTGTGGTTGATGTCGCCTCGTTTTGAGTCGAGGTCTGGGTTGAAGTTTGATCTCCTGATGTGCCTTGAGCCCAAGCTTGCACCCCGGCGGTCATGATGCCGCCTACCATCAAAGCTAAAACCGAGAAGATCGCTCTATGTTTATCAATAATTTTCTTCACTTTATCTCTTTATCTTGGTTCGTGTCATCCGTGACCTTTACAAGAAGAACATACGCCATACAGGCGAGCTTTGTTACGTCGCTGGATTAACGAAAATCATAATACAGAGCAACGTTATAACGATAAGCGAAGAAAAGAACATCTTCCGCGCCCAAAGTTTGTCGTTGTTGCTAGTACTAAAACCTTTTATAGCAAGCCCGAGCCACGTGAGGCCGAGCAGACCCACAACCGTGAAATATGCATAGCCAGTGTAACCGAAAACGGTGGGCATGAGTGCTGCGATAATAAAGGCACTGATATAAACCAGTATATGCATCTTGGCGGTATGAACACCTTTTTTAACCGGCAAGACCGGGATTGACGCAGCGGCGTAATCATCGAGCCGATAAATAGCGATCGCGTAAAAATGGGGCATTTGCCATAGAACGAGGATCGAAAACAATATGATCGCGCCCGCATCAAAGCTATTACTGACCGCAACGTAGCCAACGACCGGCGGCACCGCTCCTGAAATGCTACCGACAATTGTCCCGTAGATCGAGCGGCGTTTCCAGATGCTGTACAAAACCACGTACACAAAGAATCCGGTGAGCGCGATACCTACCGCCAAGAGGTTGGTGTATAAGGCCAAGACCAAGACGCCCACGAGGACAAGAGAAATTGCGTAGATGATCGCATTTCGTCCGGATACCAGTCCCTTTACGAGCGCGCGGTTTTTGGTTCTTGCCATCATTCCATCGATCTCGCGGTCAATATAATTATTGAAGACGCAAGCGGATGCAACGACAAAAGATATGCCAATCAAAGTGGCTAAAAATAATCCAAAATTGATATGGCCTCCGCCTCGGGCGGATGAGGCAAGCGCAAACCCGCCAGCAGTGGTTATCGCGTTACCGAATATAATGCCCGGCTTCGTGAGCGAAAAATAAGTTTTGAGCATATCACTCGGGGCGGTAGCGAGAGAAAATTAGCGATTTCTTCCCTTGCGATCGTGAATCTTAATAATCGCCTCATTCGGTATTTCGCTAATAATTTTTGCCCGAATATCCGTTCGTCCCTCAAGGACCGCTTTTACAAAACGGTGCATGCCATCAATTATTTTGGATTCAAAGATAATGATTGGCACTGAAGGGTCTGCGTTTTCAATCTTCCGCATATGATCAGAAAATTCTGGGTGGACGACGCTCATCTTTTCTGCGCCACCAGCATCCCGCCATGCATCAATCACTTCCTGGGGACTTATATTTTTCCCGCTGTCGTCGGTCCAACTTTTATCATTCAAATCCTCAACAAAATTTCCAATGGAAACTGTGGTTTCAGGAACTTCTTGGATTAAGTCGATTAGCCTATAAACATCGACCTCGTATTGATTGTGACGAAGGGCGTGCCGGTTCCCGGGAATGCTCTCCTTAGGGAAGGCGGGCCTATTTGATGATGGGGGCGTTTCCATGTGAAGGTAGGTTACTTGGCAAAATCCTTTCTTATTTTTGTATCCCCTCCTGGTTCAGCATATACGAACTCATGTCACCGGGCGTCATATTGTAATTTAGGTGATTCATAATCCAGAGAGAGCCTACTACTAAGATGAGAACAATGGAAATGGTGGAAAGAAGAACGACTAAATTCCAGCGCGGTTTCGATTCCTGGCCCAAATGCAAGAAAAAGGTGAGCTGCACGAAGAACTGCACGAGGGCGAGTGTGATGATGGCCGCGACGACCCCCGCGCTCCCCAGGCGGAAGAATCCCGGGCGAAGGACCACAAAGAATGCCGCGGAGGTGAGCACGATCGATAAGACGAAGCCGATTAGATATGACTTAATTGTTACCTGGTTGTTATTCATGTTGTACACTGCAAATACTTCATAAATCCGAATATCGAAATTCGAAAGAATATTTAAATTTTTGAATTTCTGAATATTTTAAACATTGGGATTTCTTTCGGATTTCGAATTTCGTGCTTCGAATTTCTATCTTATGGTTCCCATCAAATATACGATCGTAAATATGAAGATCCACACGATGTCCAAAAAATGCCAGAAGAGGCTCAAGCGGATGAGTTTCGAAGTAACAAATGGAGTAAGGCCTCCGCCGTCGCCGCCTCCGTCACTAGAGCTATGGAGGCCGGGAAGGCTATGGCGGACAGGGCGGAACCAAATTTGGACCATAGAAACGAGCATCCACAATAAGCCCACGGCAATATGAAGCCCGTGCGTGCCAACGAGCGTAAAGAAGGAGGAGAGAAATGCACTCCTCTGCCAACTATTACCATCTGCAACTAAACGAGAAAATTCGGTGAGTTCGAGCGCAAGGAACGCGAGTCCCAGGGCGAATGTAACTCCGAACCAAAAGATTGCCTGATTTTTTGCAGAACCCAGTCCGAAAGCCCTTTTCGTCGCAACATCGCGGGATTTTCGAGCGAGCGGCCCGAAGCCTGACGAAGGTATAGCTTTGTCTACTCCGAGGAAGGATGAGGGACGCGCAGCCGGAAATACCGCGGTGCTTGCAGAAAGTGGGCTTTCGGATTGGGTTCCACGATGCACCGCGATCATGGCGAGACCACAAGTGAAGCTGCTCGTGAGAAGTATGAGGGTTTCCGTGAGAGCCGTGGGCAAACTGAAGAGCTCCCGCGCTGAAGGCCCGCCGAACGTATTTCCGCGAAGCACTGCGTATACGGCAAAAAGAGCCGCGAATACTATGAGGTCAGTCATCAAATAGACCCAAAAACCAAAAATTGTTTTGTCCTGGATCCCCGCTGGAGCCTGCCCTCGATCCTCGATCGCGGTCGAGGAGGGACCCTGATCGGGGGCGGGGACGACGGAGGTTGGATTGTTCATTCTTGTTTTATTCGCAATTAGCAATTGGCAATTAGTAATTTACCACTTACTAATTACAAATTACTATTTGCTATTTCTATTTTCGCGACTTCGGCGGCCGGTATTACATACTCGGTTTCTTCGTCAAACGAGCGGACAATAATGCAGGCAATGGCACCGAAGAGGCCGAGAAGAGCGAGCCAAAGGATGTGCCAGACGATGGCAAATCCGAAGAGGAAGGCAAACCCGGAAAGATATATTCCCATTGCGGTATTTTTGGGCATCTCAATATCTTCATATCTCGTTTTCTCCGATTTCTCTATGCCCCTCTTCTTCGCCTCCCAAAACGCATCGCGGCCACGGACCTCCGGGATAATGGCAAAATTATAAACCGGCGGCGGCGATGAGGTTGCCCACTCGAGCGTTCTGCCGCTCCACGGATCGCTCATTCGACTGCGCTCAGAGCGACCCTGAGTTGCATCGAAGGGGTCGCCGGTGGTGTCGATATTTTGCTTCCTTTGTTTAATGCTCACGATCATTTGCGCAATTTGGAAGGCAGCGCCGCACGCAATAATTCCAAGGCCGAGAGCCGCAATCATAAATAACGGCTGCCAGCCGGTAGATGCATCATAGTGGTCGAGGCGCCTTGTCGCGCCCATAAACCCCAAAATGTAGAGCGGCACAAAGGCCGTAAAGAATCCAATGATCCAGGACCAAAAAGCGTATTTGCCAAGCCGTTCATTCAGCTTGAACCCCATCACCTTGGGAAACCAATAGGTAATACCCGCAAAAATACCAAAGAGTGCGCCGCCAATGATCATTGTGTGGAAATGCGCGACCAAAAACAAACTATTATGCAACTGAAAATCGGCTCCCGGAATGCCCATTAACACTCCCGCCATGCCTCCCAGCGTAAACGTGCTTATGAAGCCCATGAACCAATACATGGGCGAGGCGAAAATAATTCGCCCCCGGAACATGGTCGCGAGCCAGTTAAATACTTGCACGCCGGTGGGAATAGCGATAATCATCGTCATGATGCCAAAGAAAGCATTCACGTCCGCCCCGGCGCCCATCGTAAAGAAATGATGTAGCCACACCAAAACGGAGAGGAGCGTGATTATGATCGCGGCGCCCACCATGGAGGCGTAACCGAATAATCGCTTCTGGCTAAACGTTGCGACGACCTCCGAGAATATCCCGAATGCGGGCAGGATAAGAATGTATACTTCGGGGTGCCCCCACGACCAAATAAGGTTCACATACATCATCGCATTTCCGCCGAAACCAGCCGTGAAGAAATGCATGCCAAAAAACCGGTCCAAAAATAACAGAGCAATCGTTGCAGCGAGTATCGGGAAGGCGGAAATGACGAGGATCATGCTGCACAAGGAAGTCCACACAAACAATGGCATCTTCATAAGCGTCATTCCCGGGGCGCGCATCTTCAAGATGGTCACGAGAAAGTTAATGCCCGAGAGCAAACTCCCTAACCCGGAGATCTGCAAGCTCCATATCCAATAATCAACTCCCACGCCCGGGTTATACTGGAGCTCCGAAAGTGGCGGAGACGCGAGCCAACCCGTCGCGGCAAAGTCTCCGCCCACCACAAAAAATAGGTTGATGAGCACCGCGCCCGCAACATACAGCCAGAAACTCAAGGTATTCAAGAAAGGAAAGGCAACGTCTCGCGCGCCAATTTGGAGCGGCAAAATCAAATTCATGAGACCGAACAGAAATCCCATGGTAACGAAGAAGATCATGATGTCGCCGTGTGCCGTAAAGATCTGCTGAAAGTGGTCGGCGGTCAAAATGCCGCGAGAAGCCCCCGTGGAAAGGGCCTGCTGAACCCATATCATTGCCGCATCTAAGGCGCCGCGGAAGAACATGAGAGATGCGACAACAATGTACATGATCCCAATTTTTTTAGGATCAGTCGACGTGAGCCATTCTCTCCAAAGCCATTTCCATCGCTTAAAGTACGTTAAGAGAACCGCAACGCCCACGCCCATAGCGGCCATGAAGCACGTTCCCGCTATCGTATACCATACGTGAGGAAGCGCGGCGAAAGTTAGTTTTCCGAATATGTTCATTGTCTTAATGGTTCATAGTGCATAGTGCATGGTGCATAGTGCATGGTTCATGGTTCATGGTTCATGGTTAACGTAATCTGTGATCCATGATCTACGAACTACGAACTATGAACTATGAACCTCTACATTGGCGCCATAAATTTCATTATTACTGAATTATACAAATCTTTGTCTGCCGATGCGTAAAAAGCTACCGGATCGTTCTCGCTCGGGTTGGCCAATGAACTGTATGCATCGAGGCTAAGCGTGGTTGACGATTGTTGTACCGACCGCACCCATTCATCAAAATCGGCCTGCGAGCTGGCTTTCGCAATAAACTTCATCCCCGAGAATCCTCGCCCGCTTATCTCTGCCGAGGAGCCACGGAACTCGCCGGTTTCGAGAGCGATAAGATGCAGCTGCGTTGACATCCCGGGCATCGCGTAAATCTGCCCGCCGAGCTGTGGGATCCAGAACGAATTCATCGGAGCTTCGGCAGTTAGTTCAAAATTTATCGGCGTGCGTTCCGGGAACTGAATAAAATTAACCGTTGCGATGTTTTGCTCCGGATAGATGAACAGCCATTTCCACTGCAGGGCAACGACCTGAATAGTAATCGGCTTCACATCCGCCGTGAGCGGTTTAAAGGGATCCAATGCGCGAGTGCTTTTCCAGGTTATTACCGCAAGGACAAGGATGATCGCGGATGGAAAAGCCCACCAGAACAATGCAGCGGCCAAATTGTGATCCAAATCCGGCGCATATTTTGCTTTTTTATTGCCTGCCCTGTACTTCCAGGCCAAGACGAAAAGGAGGATAAAAACTGGTATGACCACGATGAGCATCAGGAAAATCGCCGTGACTATCAGGTCGCGCTCCTGAAGCGCTATCGACCCCTTTGGATCCAGCACGGCCACGGTGCCGGCGCTTGCGAACTGCGTCCCCGCTGACACTATCGCGCCCAAAGCGAGCAGAATAAAAACCGCGAGTTTGGTTTTTTTGTTCATGCCTTGCGTGGAACCAATCTGGTCTCACATTAATTATACACGAGTGCTTGCCAATGCTCTTTCCGGCCCAAAAGCGTCTATCGAGGAGCGAAATATCTTTTTTGTCCTTTGTTCCTGCTTCTTTATGTCATCCCCGCGCTGTGCCCTCCCGTAGCTTTCCTGCACTGCGTAGCCTTGGCGAAGCGGTGGGCGAAGGAGGGAATGCGGGGACCCAGGTGCTTTAACGGTTTTATGTGGATCCCAGCCGGAGTTTATCCCCGTGAAAACGGGGGCTGGGATAAAATTAAAATAAAGCCGCACGGGGCCTTATTTTAATTTTACTTTATGGGGTGGATGCTGTCCTCGCGGGAAGGGAACAAGAGTTGACAAAATCAGTTAGAACCATTAAAATCGCATCGGTACAAGGAGGCGTGATGAGAGACCTGAAGCCCCCCTCGATCACCATAACGCGACACGAGATAAACCTCGATCCCAATATCAACGTTTTCTACGTCAGTATTGAAGACTCGGAGGGCGGCTCGTGGCTCGAAATATGTGAGTCGCGAGCAGAGCTCGATATTTTTCTCCGCGGCGTGAAGGCAACCCTCGGAACATTCGGCCTTTTCCCCGCGGACCCGCAGATACCAGTCGAAGTAACTGCCGTCATCTCACAACACCACCCCGTTCCTGATTAAGGACATACTCTTTCTCTGCCCTCGTGACGAGCGGACCAACTCCCCGCTCGTTTTTTTTATTTCATCCCCCGCCGGGTGGGGTCGACCACAAGAAAAGAGTACCTGACACTATTTTTATAGCCTCCTCGATTACGGGTAATGTAAGTCAGATGGTACGGCTTCGCTATCATGGAAAGCATGTACCATCTCAAACAAATACCGTCGGAACGGCAG
>JGI1358J11329_10000919_pt1 | contig 25058 bp, 26 predicted proteins | sample Subgroupgradi54m_FD_11329 | JGI IMG/M metagenome (IMG submission 11329)
CGTAAGTTAGTGAGCATATAGAGCAATATATATCTTGTTCAGTCTTTTTACAATACAAATATTAAAAGATTTTATCCAATGTAAACTGCAGTAAGGGCATGGCCTGCAATTTCCATAGCGCAGCCACTGTTCGCTCTTTTGTCTCGCGGTCTTTTAATGCTCCAGGCGCTATGACATGCGCGGATACTCCGCATGTTGAAAAAAGATAATCATGCAAGTATTCTGTCATGACCGTAAGAGCTGCTTTGGCGCCGCTGTAAGAAGCAAGCTCCGGACGGGATGATTTTTCAAATGCCGCCCCGCTCGAGATAGTGATCACCTTTCTTCCTTTTTTGATATTTGTATCGCGTGTGTCTCTTGACCAGAAGTATTTGGCGCACAGCATGCTTATTTGCATAGGAGAGAATGTATCGAGTTCAATCTCGCGCAAGAATCGTCTGCGGTTAAGATTCTCAATGGAAGAGAAGTGGCGATCGTACGCCATAGTAATCAGAACGTCAACTGATCCAATGATTCGGGCGAGCCGTTGCATCATTTTTTCAGGATTTTTCAGTACATCCCAGCGATAATTGAGAATATTTTTCCCAATAATTTTTTTGTGCCGGCTTATGTTTATGACAAAAACATCATCGGCTATGTTTGCCAAAAATGCGCTCCCCAAGACTCCGCTCCCGCCGATAATCATGATAACCCGCTTTCCCGCAGCGGGAAACGATTTATTTTTTCGTAAAAAAAACATAGATATTTAGGACTTCCGCGTTCGGTTCTTTTCATTCCTCCCCTATGCGAAGGGAGGAATAGTTAGGAAGTACCAAACACGCAAATCCTAATTTCATTTCACATCAGCAAACGCTTTCAAAAGATTTGAGCCGGTAATGGGACCAAGAAGATCAAATCTTTTTACAGGCATCCCTTGTTGTGCCACAAGAAATGACGGAACGCTAAAAATACCTGCATCGTATCCTCCGGTTCTGAATCGGTTTATCTTTTCAAGAGTGAGTTTTTTTGACACGCATTCCTGAAAATGCCCATGGTCACTGACAAATTGGTTTGCGATATTCATAATCCAGTCATTCTTATCTTCGTCCTGCTGGTAGGATCGCGTTACTGATCGGAGAAAATCGAAAAATATGCTGTCGCCGCTTTCAGAAGCAACGCATTCTGCGATAATAGCCCGCTCAAGGGAACGAGGATAGAGATCCAAGAGCGGGAATAGCCGATAAATCAGGCGCACGTTTTTTTTGATATTGTCGGGAAGCTGGTCTTCTTTTAAAAAAAGAGCCCTGCAATACTTGCAGTCAATATCAAAATATTCTACGACAACGGCACGATCTGACCCTTCCCATAAGACGTGATCTTCACGTGACGGTTCCGGCGTAATGCGGAGCGCATGTTTTTCAGGAGAATCCTCTCCGCTTTCTGGGCTTGATCTCAATTTCATGTAAAGAAAAAAAGCAATGAAAAGAATCACCGCAATGGAGCCAAAAAGAAAAAAAGATTTTTTTTTGCGCATCAATTATTAGGCGACAGGTCTATTGAGAAGGAGAACCCTCCTGGAGCACTACGGGAAGATTTTCCGAAAGCCAATTTTCGATACCGCCCGAAACTCTGACTATATTGGTAAAGCCGAAGTGCTGCAGGAAAAAGAACGCTACTCCCGATAATTTGCCTCCTCCGCAGATCAAAACTATTTCTTTGCCGCTTCTCGGAAATTCTCGCCATTTGTCGTAAAACAGACCAATAGGGATGTTAATCGCGCCTTTTGCATGGAGCTTCTCATAGTCTGTCACAGGACGTACGTCAATAAACAGATACTTGTCGGGCGCTTGCGACATTCGGGTATAAATTTCCTGCGGATCAATCTCGCGTACATGCGGTTCAATAAGTATGGTATATCGAAGCGGGGTAAAGAAAATAATAAATGCAGTCAGCAGTACTGCAGCTGCGGAGAAAGTGGCATCCCGCGGAGATACTTTTATATGTTTTATATATGCGGCACGCATAGCATGGTATTAATTTAATAATGTATTTATTATATACGCATATCTTAAGAAGACAATGTTTAAATAAACGTGGTATAATTTATTTACCGTTAAGCAACGATTATCCACAGGGAAGAATCTCAAACATGTCTTAACAAAGAGAGATTCTTCCCTACGTTCAGAATGACGGAGGAAGTCTTATTTCATAGTGTGATATGCACAGATATTTTTCCGCGCGCTGCAATTTTTTAATTATGTATCATATGGTTCCTCCGCCCGTATTCATAACATGGCGACGTGCCGCCTTTCTCATGCTTCTTGCCGCGGGGACTTTTTTCTTTCTGATATTTTTCTCGCATATAAGTTTTATCATGCAAATGGTGTCGGGACAAGCGGGTTTGCCTGGCACGAGAATAGAGGTTTTTGCTAATGCATGGTATTGGTCTTTTCAGGATCTTTCAGCGCCGCAACGCATCATTAATACGCTTGCCGCGATACTTTTTGCCGTGAATATCATGAGCATTTTTTATGTTATCCGCATCCAGAGAGCCGCATTTGTTTCAATAGTATCCTTGCTAAGCATGGGAGGGATTGTAAGCGCGTTCTTGGGCTTATTGTGCGTTTCCTGCGGCTCTTTATTTATTATATTAATACCCTCGCTGTTGAGTCTTTCAACGATTTATCTGCTTCCTTTCCGTGGACTCGAATTTAATGTACTAGGCATTTGCATGCTAGGCATGTCTCTATGGATCATGTATAGAAAATTGTCATTGTTTCGGAAATGACAAAATGGACGTTTGGAGACTCAAACCTAGAAATGGTCGTGTATATCAAAAATATATTGCGCGCACTAAAAGTGGGTGTGCCTGGATTCGAACCAGGAACCGGTCGTGTATAAGACGACTGCTCTGCCGTTGAGCTACACACCCTTGAGAAGGAATTAGGTTGCAGATGGTAGCTTGTAGGCGAAAGAAGAGATCCCCCCTTTTCTCCCTACAAGCTACCAGGTCATCCCCGCAAGCTAGTTTGATTCTTTCACCAGCGCATTAAATTCTTCCCGCTCGATGCTTTCTTTTTCAATAAGCACTTTTGCGATTTCTTCGAGTTTGGTTCGGCGCGTGGTGAGGATGTGCTTGGCGCGTGTGTGCGCTTCGGTGATTAAATGCTTTATTTCCTGATCAATAACACGGGCGGTTTCTTCCGAGTAGTTACGCTCGGTGCCAATCTCTTTGCCGAGGAAAATCATTTCCTCTTTTTCTCCCAGAACCATGGGGCCAATTTTTTCGGACATGCCAAATCGCGTGACCAGGCTGCGGGCAAGATCAGTAGCTTTACGCAGATCATCGGATGCGCCGGTAGTGAGATCGCCAAAAATAAGCTGTTCTGCAACATACCCTCCGAGAGATACGGCCATTTCATCGAGGAAATGTGCGCGAGAATACAAATGGCGGTCTTCAGTCGGGAGTTTAAGCGTATATCCTCCTGCACGTCCGCGGGATACTATTGAAATTTTATGCACCGGATCAGTATTGGTAAGTGATGCCGCTACCAGTGCATGTCCCCCTTCGTGATAGGCGGTTATTTCTTTTTCTTTGGGTGTTAAAAGATTGCTTTTGCGCGTGGGACCAAGCATAACTTTTTCAATGGAATTAATGAAGTCCAGTTGCCCGACGGATTTTCTATTAAAGCGAGCGGCAAGGATAGCTGCTTCGTTTACAAGATTGGCGAGATCAGCTCCAGAAAATCCGGGCGTACGTTCGCCAAGCGCGCGAAGATTAACATCTTCTTCAAGAGGTTTATTTTTTGTGTGAATTTTGAGGATCTCAATGCGATCGTTCAGATCGGGTACGTCAAGAATGACGCGCCTGTCAAAACGACCCGGTCGAAGTAATGCCGGATCAAGTACATCGGGCCGGTTGGTGGCTGCCATCACAATAACGCGATCATCGGTTTCCATTCCATCCATTTCTACCAAAATTTGATTAAGGGTTTGTTCCCGTTCATCGTGTCCCCCGCCGACGCCAGCGCCGCGGATTCTCCCGATGGCATCAAGCTCGTCAACAAAAATAATGGCAGGCGCTACTTTCTTTGCCTGGCGAAACAAATCGCGCACGCGCGAAGCCCCTACGCCGACAAACATTTCAATAAATTCTGATGCAGACATATGGAAAAACGGGACACCCGCTTCTCCGCTGACCGCTTTGGCAAGCAATGTTTTTCCGCTTCCGGGCGGTCCCATAAGCAAGACTCCTTTGGGAATTTTTGCCCCAATATCAAGAAATTTTTTGGGATTTTTCAAAAACTCCACGATTTCCTCCAGTTCTTCTTTTGCTTCTTTTGCGCCCGCAACGTCCTTAAACGTGATGCGTTGACCTTGATTCTCGGGGCTAATGAGCCGTGCGCGGCTCTGACCAAAAGTGAATGCCTGCATTGATCCGCGCTGTACCTGACGCGCCGTAAACCAGATGAAAAATCCTATGAGGATAACGGGACCGAGAATGGGCAGGAGAACGGTAAGCAAGAAGTTCCATCCGCTATTATTCTTTACCGCTACATTTACGTTGCGCAGCTGTTCCGGCTGTACATTATAATTGTGCATTGTATCAGAAAAACTCGCGTCAAGCTCTTTTTGAGCCGTAAATTGCTGGCCATTTTTTAATTTAATATCAAGCTCGGTATCTACGATCGCGATTTCATTCACTTCGCCTGCATTGATTTTTGCGACCAATTCAGTGAGCGTGAGCTCTTTTTTTGACTGAAACTGACCCGCGGCAAACGAATAAATAGTTGCGATTCCAAGCAAAATAAGAAGTATCCAAATGAAATTTTTTGATAATTTTTTCATTGCTCAAGTATAACGCAATCTTATTTTTTTGCAACCGATATATTGACTTTATATTTTTTTATTTTAGTATATACAATTTACCCAGCCTTGGGATAACTCATAGTTGTTGAATTTATTGAAAGACCGTATACTATAAAAGAGTCGATATTAATATATTAAAGGTCGCGTTTACCAAGTTAATTATCCCCTTCGCATACAGGCAGTGGATATTTCACTCTCGTGTATGCAAGAATTAATAGAACCTATATATGAATAAAATGGCACTTGTTGATGCAGTATATGAAAAAATTGGAGGTACGAAAAAAACAGCCGAAGATGCGGTAGATACGCTTTTTGATACAATCACGGCTTCTTTGGCAAAAGGAGAGGAAGTGGCAGTATCGGGATTTGGATCATTCCTCGTAAAGCGGCGCGCCGCTCGTATGGGCGTGAATCCCCGCACCGGAGAAAAAATTCAAATCGGCGCTACCACCACCCCTAAGTTTCGCGCAGGCAAAGCCCTTAAAGAGGCTGTTAAGTAATTATTCTTTTCAAATCTTTAAAAAAAATACCCTTATCGACACAGGGGTATTTTTTTGTGTGAGCGGGTAGGGGGAATCCTCTTCCCCCGCGCTTCGCACGTGCTGAAGCAGCACGGCTCCGCGCTCCTCCAGAGCCCGGGTTTTCAAAAAGCAAAGACATTTGCTTTTTGAAATACCCTTCGATTCCCCCTCTATATTAATTTTTAATAATAAAACCACCCTAAGAAGGGCGGCTTTATTATTAAAAGCGGGTAGGGGGAATCGAACCCCCGACGCCAGTTTGGAAAACTGGGGTATTGCCACTATACGATACCCGCGTTGTTTTTTTATTCGGATTACGCATGTATCTATCCTTTTGCCATCCCTGACCTGGGTCGTGAGGATCCCTCTATCTCGCCAGAGGCGGGATCGGGCGACCAAATGATCCATTTGATTTAGCCAGACCCTCCCCGATTCTTTTTAGAAAATCTGGATTCCCGCTTTCGCGGGAATAACACATTTGATCTACATTTTAATTATAAAGAAATTGGACGAAATAGCAAGAAAGATTAGCTACAATTTACTCGCTTTATCATCCTTAAGAAATAAAACAAACGCCTTGCCGTCAGTGACAAATGCATCGCCTGACTGATTTTTTCCTTGGCCGGGATCAATAACTCGAAATTCGTTAGCAAGCCTTACTTCTCCAGTTTTTACTATATCATCTTTAATAGCATTTCTTTCATTATCCACATAAGGATCAATAGTGTGAGTAGGGATAATTGTTTTCAATTTGATGGCTTTATCAAAATGTGCAGTTGCAAACCATACTCTGTGCCCGTGGTCAGTGAGAAGCGGTGTTGCCCAAAAATGAATATGATGGCGTTGGCGGATAGTGACAGTAGGAAGCTGGAATGCGAAGTCATTGGGATGACTATTCCAAAATGCCGGAGTTTCGATTGCGCGAGGATACGGTCTGTTAAAAATAGAAGCAATCATATTGCGCCAACTTGACCCCAATGTAATTGATTCCGGCTGCACCCACCCTGCTGATTCAAATGCGTTCACTAATTCTTCATAGTTTCCAACAACAACAATATTAATCGGGTTCATAGGCGATCCCCCAAGGGTTTGACTTGATCGCGGAAGCGTATTAAATAGGCTATTTGGTATATCCGACTCATGGATCTGTATGGGGTTTTGAATAAGTGCGATCTGGGGAGTGAGCGGATGGGTTTCAAAAAAGTATCCTATGTAGGCAAACCATGATAAGAGAAGAATGATAGTCGGTATAATAATAAATTTTTTGCCAATGAGAACTGCAGTCTCTTTGTTCCACAAAGCATTTTTTTGAAGCTCTAGTATGGTGATGAGAAGAGTTAACCATGCCGCACCAAGTGTAAAACTTGCTAACACGTCAGATGGCCAGTGCACTCCAAGATACACTCGTGAGAATGAAATGGCGCCAATAATGGCGATACCACCGACAATCGCAATTATTTTCCATATTTTTTTATCGCTCATGTGATAGATAATATATGCTAAAAGACCGTAGAAAGAAAAAGCAATAAACGTGTGTCCGCTTGGGAAACTAAAGCTATGCTCTAGTACAAGGGCACTTATGCTCGGGGGCCGTGGTCTTTGTACGAGACTTTTTATTATTGCGACAACAACCTCTCCCCCGCTTGCTGATATAATGAGAGCAAAGAGATAAGGCAAAAGATTTAATGAAAATAACGAAAAACCGACAACGACTACTCCTGTAAATACAACTTGCCATGTAGCAATATCAGTAAAGAATAACATGACCTGATTAAGTTTTTGCGAGCGGAGCGTATATATAAGATTGACAATGGGAGTATCTGCTCGAACGAGCGGATCGTAGGCTCTGTAGTCTTGTAAAATCGAGAAAAAAAGAAAAATAAAAAATAGAGTGAGCGAAACACCAATAGTGAGCTGAAGTCCAAATTTCCCCTCCCGTGAAAAGCGTTTTCGCAGAAAATTTAAAAAACTCTCATATGTGGTCATGAGTTCGTCAGTACCTTCTTCTATGGCATCTGAATATTCGGGAGAGAGAGACATAAGACTAGCTATTTTAGTCACATTATAAAATGTGAGCTCTATCATGGTCAACGCATCATGCTCGCGCTGACTACGTTAAATATGGTCGGGCTGCCGGGAATCGAACCCGGTCTGCCTGCTCCCAAAGCAGGTGTACTGCCGGTATACTACAGCCCGTAAAATGTAAAACGTGGAACGATTCAGAGTGTAAAACGTGGAACACTAGCCATAAACCGCATTCTCAATATGATTAATTGTAGACTTTTGGGTGGATTTATCAAGTAGAATACTGATAATATCAATTTGCCATTCTTGATTATCTTGATAGTTACATTCGTTTACATACATTTCACACAGTTTTTTAAGTTTTGATTGCTTACGAAAATTAACGCTTTGCTCTGGTAAGAAATAATCACCATGGACAGAGTCTCTGGTTTTCACTTCTACAAAAGTCACAATCCCCTTCTTTTTTGCTATGATATCAATTTCACCAAGAACATTACGATAGTTTCGTTGAACAATCTTATATCCATTATTAACAAGATAGCTTGCCGCCAAGTCTTCTCCTAGTCTGCCAAGATTATTTGTATCGTGAGACATAAATAGAAAGTGTAAAACGTGAAACCTCCTGATATAAAGGACATTTTTATTTATGTCTTTTATTTTTTATAGGACATTAAAGTATAGAGGAATTACGCGTTTTGATCTTCTGTTCCCCCTCCTAGTATAGAAGGGGTTAGGGGTGGTAGGTTAAAATAATAGAGAGATCCTACGTCTCCTTACCCTCACGGGTATGCACTGCTGTTGTGCCTCCCGCTGATATCGCAAGAGCGGAGAATAACCGCCTACGCTAGGGGAGGAATAAAACGCATGAATCCTAATATATTATAATTATACCAGAAAATCTCATATAAAAAAAGATCCTTTTAAATGGATCTTTTGTTTTTTAGTCTATGCTTTGGCAATATCTCTACGAAACTGTTTGCCTTTAAAATGAATCTGGTTACAGATAGAGTATGCTAGATGCCTTGCTTGTTCACGACTTTCAGCTACGGCGGTAATGCTTAAAACTCTGCCTCCGTCTGTATAAAGCTGACCATTCACTAGCTTTGTTGCTCCGTGGAAAATAATTACATCATCGGATAATCGCGCAGCCGCATCAACGCCGTAAATTGGTACAGGATTGTTTATTGACGATGGATATTCTTTTGAGCAGAGGACAATGCATACGGCGTGTTTGTTTTGGCTAAATTCTGGTACTATCGGTTCTTTATTGATGCATGCCTTAAGAAGAAGGAAAAAGTCGTTCTTCATAAGTGCCATTAATACTTGAGTTTCTGGATCCCCGAACCGAGCATTAAACTCAACTACAGAGGGACCATTGGGCGTAAGCATGAGACCTGGATATAAACACCCGATAAAAACCGTTCCACGCCCCCTAAGGGCATCTAATAATGGCTGAATGATGGTTTGTTCCACGTGGAACATATCTGAATGTGTAAAACATGGAACAGGGCTATATGCACCCATACCCCCAGTATTTGATCCTTTATTGCCATCTTTAAGAGTTTTTGCGTCCCTAGCCTCGATAAGTGGTACTATACTAAATTCATTACACAAAGCATGAATAGAAATCTCTTCTCCTTGAAGAAAGTCTTCAATAATAACGATATTTCCCGCATCGCTATGTATGCGCTTTATCATTAAATCGGTGAGCGCTTCCCTACCTTCATCTAAATTTCTGCATATATATGCCCCTTTACCGCCTGCAAGTCCATCAGCTTTTATAACAAATGGTAGTTCCCTTTCATGAATATAGGCATTGGCTTCTTCGTATGACGTATATGCATGGAAAGATGCGGTAGGTATGCGGTAGGTATACCCGCCGCAATCATTATTTCTTTAGCAAACAATTTAGATGTTTCGATCATGGCTGCTGCAGCAGTGGGTCCAAAGATATTGAGGTTATAATTATGGAACAGATCCACGATGCCTAATTTTAGCAGAAATTCAGGTCCAATAATGGTTAATTCTACGTCCTTTTCTAAGGCAAAATGTGCTAATCTATATATGTCTTCAGTATTTATTGGTATATTTTCGCCAATAATGGCGGTACCTGGATTTCCTGGAGCTGCATATATACGTTTTACATGTTTAGACAGGCGTAATTTCCATGCAAATGCATGCTCTCTGGCCCCTTTTCCTACAATTAAAACATCGCCCTTAGCCATGTCTCCACCTCCTTATGTTAATGATCTCTTATAGTATCTTAGATTAACCCATTGATAGGAGCAAGCAGTTTTTGTAAAACGTGGAACATTAGGCAGAAGGGAGAATTATTCAAAAAAGTTTATAATATGACGAAAATATTTAGGCATGCTATGCTTGTCTATATGTTGGGAAATGTATATTGGTATTCAAAGAAATCTTCTTCTCCTGCGGTTATTTTAGACAGGCCTGTTCGTGTGCAGGTTGCTGTGGTGGGAGCTGGTATGGCAGGACTTTCTTGTGCTGATAATCTCCGCAAAGCCGGATATTCGGTTGCGGTTATTGAGCGGGACTTTGCTGGCGCGGGCGCATCCGGAAAAACTTCAGGATTTATAACTCCTGATTCCGAAATAGAACTTGGGTCACTCCTGTCTTCCTATGGACCTGAAAAAGCCCGGCACATTTGGGAATTTGTGCTTTCAGGAGTGGAATTAATCCGTCATAATATCAGCGACTACCAAATTGATTGTGATTTTGAGGTACAAGATTCATTATTTATCGCTAATACTTCTAGCGGATGGAAGCACATCCAAGAAGAATATCATGCGCGCGCTACTCTTGATTATAAAAGCACGCTGTATAATGCTGAAGATGTTAAGCAGGTGATCGGTTCACCATACTACAAGGGGGCTGTTCGTTATCCTGAAACATTCGGTATCAATTCTTATCTTTACTGCCAGGCAATGCGGGATATGCTTGTACGTGAGGGGGTACATGTATTTGAAGATACTTCTGTTACCCATATTCGTCCTGGTGAAATCAAGACTCCTCGAGGCGTTGTTTCAGCTGATAAGATTGTAGTATGCGCCGATCGGTTTATCCCGGATCTCGGGTTTCTCAAAAAAGAAATATATCACGTTCAAACGTTTCTAGGTATTTCAAAACCTCTTTCTTATGATCATTTAAAACAAATATTTCCTGAATCTGCCATGATGACATGGGATACTGATCTGGTATATAATTATTTTCGCATAGCTGATAAAAATCGTATCCTCATCGGCGGGGGTGACGTTTTTTATACATACGCACATTCGATTTCACACAATGTTGCCCGATTCAAACGCCGTTTAACGGCTTATATGAAAAAGAAATTTCCTCATGTTCCTCTTGAGCTTGAGTATATTTGGCCTGGTATGTTGGGCGTGACCAAGGATCTTTTGCCAATCATGGGTCCAAGCGCTGATAGCGAGGATATTTGGTATGTAGGCGCTGCAACTGGTCTCCCTTGGGCAGCAGTTCTTGGCACATATGCAGCAGAGCATATTGTATCAGACCGTAATGATTTTGACGCGGAATTTTCTTGGAAAAGAAAGTTTCTTATTAATTCTCGTATCCAGTCATTGCTTAAAAATCCTGCCACATATGCAATTTCTCATGGTCTAGCGAAATATGGATAAAAGAAACATACAAAAAAGACTCGCTCACGGCGAGTCTTTTTTGTATGAAATTCTTAGAATTATTTTTTCAGCTAAAGCGTTTTATAAGGGTGTATTCTTTTTTTCTATACTGGCATCTATCCCTGCAGTGAGCGAAGACGTTTCAGACTTTTTCAGACTCCACCACAAATAGAGGATTCCTGTTTGAGCAATAAGAAGAATGATAGCAATTGATGCAGCCGAGAGCCCTTCATTATTGACCAAATGAATACGAACTGCAATAACCATAAGCACGGTAAAACCTAGAACGACATAGCGAGTCAATTTTTTAACGTGTATTAATATTGATCCTATAAGCTCCAGTGTGCCTACAAAATACATCATCCACCATGGATAGCCCCAACGGGCAAAATTATCAACATGAAGCTGAATGGCAGAAAGTTTTGTGATTCCCTCGGCAAGGAATACAAGAGAAATAAACACTATGAGCACCCGCATGATTACCCTTTTTGTCTTTATCATATATATATAGTTTATTTTAATTAGCAATAAGGAAATTTAAAAACACTATCATTGAACTATTATTATTGAGAAATATAATAGTATAGTAATCGTATCGTATAATCAAGAAATGAGAACTTAACCCTCTTCGCGGATATTTTTTAATAAAGTGGTGGACGGTACAGGGTTCGAACCTGTGACCCCTGCAATGTGAATGCAGTGCTCTACCGCTGAGCTAACCGTCCGAAACTCAAGCGAGCATCTTTATTTTATTTGAAATATAATATAAAATCAACCAGGTTCTTAAAAATTCAATCTGCTGATTATAAAGGAGGATATATGCCTGTAACAATAGTTGTGGGTGCTCAATGGGGGGATGAGGGTAAGGGCAAGATAGTGGATCTGTTATCACAAACCGCTCATATGGTCGTGCGATTCAATGGCGGCAATAATGCCGGTCATACGGTCATCAATGAATATGGGCAATTCGCGCTCCATCTTATCCCCGCAGGGATATTTAATCAGGAAACTACGTGTATTATTGAGCGTGGCGTTGTGGTGCATCCACCGTCACTTGTGGAAGAGATGAAGTCTTTGATTGATCGAGGTATTTCTTTGGCGCGTTTAAAAATAAGTCCATCAGCGCACATGGTTATGCCGTGGCATATTGCCGAAGATAAAGGCAATGAAATTGGGACTGCGATTGGTACTACATTACGGGGTATAGGACCTTGTTATCAAGATAAGGCCGGAAGATGGCATGCGCTACGCATTGAGGATCTTGAAGAGAAAGCAGTCTTTCTGTCTTTGCTCAAAAATATTTATAGCGCCAAAGAACATGAGCTTTGTGCGAGATTTCCAGATCATGGGATTAATCTTCCTGATTTTGAGACTGTAGAGAAAACATATCTTGAGGCGCGCGAATATATTCTACCATATATTGCCAATACTTCCAGTATTATACGGCGCGCAGTTGCTAAGAAAAAGCATTTGCTTCTTGAAGGCGCGCAGGGCACACTGCTTGATATTGATTATGGATCATATCCGTACGTTACGTCGTCGAATACAACGAGTATGGCTGCGTGTATGCTCACCGGAGTATCTCCTCGTGAAGTACAGGCAATCATCGGTGTTGCTAAGGCGTATTTAACGAGGGTAGGAGACGGACCTTTCCCTACAGAAATAAAAGGAGATAAGCAGGAGATCCTCCGCAATACCGGAAAAGAATATGGAGCAACTACGGGAAGAGCGCGGCGTTGCGGATGGCTTGATCTTCCGCTTTTGCGTTACGCATGCCAGGTTAATCATCTCACGGAGATTGCGCTGACCAAAATGGACATACTGGGCATTCTCGAGAGTATTATGCTTTGTGACTCATATAAAAGTCTTAATAGAGAAGAAGGACTTACTGATTTGCGTAATCTTGATAGTAAAAAACCGACCTATAAGACACATGAAAGATGGGGGAGTTTGGAAGGATGCCGCTTCCGCAGCGAATTACCAAAGTTTGCCCAAAATTATATTTTTGCGATTGAGGAGTATACGGGAGTTTACGTACGTTATATTTCCATTGGCGGAGATCGGAAAGAGATTATTGCGTTATAACAAAATCCCCTCGCTGTGCGCGAGGGGATTTACTTTTTTAAATCGATAACTTATTGATAAGTTTTTCATGATCTTTTTCTAGTACATCGCGCAAAAAGCGGTCATACATATTCATTCGGTAACGGAATTCATCCGTGTCCATGACGCTATAGCGGATGGTTTTACCAAGCTCTGATTCGGTAAGCGCAAGAAATTTTTCAAGTGAGCGTTTTTTGATATCATCACCTACGATCATGAGATCAAGTCGAGACGTATCGTCATTAAGAAAAATTCCGGACAATATGGCTAGTCTTATTTTTCCGAGATGCTTGATACGGGCAAGAAGTTTTTTACGTGATGCTGTTGAGGATTTGATAACCAGATTATAGAGTTCGGAAAAAACAGGAAACTCGCGGTCAACAGAATAAAACATTACTTTTTTATTTTTTACTGCGCGGGTTTTAGATTTTTTTGTGCGTGCCGGATGTTCTTTTTTTGCTTCTGTAACCACGCCCAATTTTTCTTTTACAAGTCCGCCTTTGATGAGCTTATGGAGGTCGCGAGAGAAAGATGCGCGTTTGATTTGTGTGAGCTGTTCGATCTCTTGCAGGGTAAAATTACGTTCCGCGTTTTGTAAAAAGAGTCGCAAGAGCCGAATTTTTGCTAATGATTCAAAAAGAATATTGAGGATAGTATCCATGATTAGGGTATAGGGTTGAGTAAAAATCTCCAAGTTGATGCCTTTTTTGTTGTCATCCTGAATGAAATGAAGGATCTCTTGCAACACGATGACGAGATGCTTCGCTACGCCCAGCACAACATTTTTTATTTTATTCGTTATGAGCTACATATGCTAACCTTAAAATGGAGCGAATATGCATATTCGCTCCATTTTACCATTACTTGCTTATTTATTTAAGAGTAACTGTTGCTCCTGCTTCTTCGAGTTTCTTTTTAACTTCGTCCGCTTCTTCTTTTGCGATTCCTTCTTTTACCATTTTTGGTGCAGCATCGACAAGATCTTTTGCTTCTTTAAGGCCCAGAGTTGTAATTTCGCGGAGAACCTTGATCACCGCAATTTTTTGAGCGCCTCCGCTGGTTAATTCTACGCCAAAAGTAGTTTTTTCCTCTTTTTTATCATTTCCTCCTTCATCTCCGGAGCTAGGCATAGCACCCATCATCATAGGCATAGCGGCTGACACACCAAACTTTTCCTCAATCGCCTTCACAAGCTCGGAAAGCTCAAGTACGGTCATTTTTTCTATTGCTTCCAACATTTTTTCTTTATCCATATTTTAAGCAGTTTCTAGTTGATAGTCTCTAGTTGATAGATTGCGAAAAAGAGATTTTCTGCATACTAGCCGCTAGAACCTAGCCAGTAAAAACTATTGTTTATTTTCTTTTATTTTATTAAGGACAACGACTAGATTACGCGTATTTCCTTGGAGGACTACTGCGAGTCCGCGCATGGGACTCTGCAATGCGCCGACAAGCTGGGCAAGCAGTACTTCACGGGCGGGGAGTTTTGCAAGTGCAATTACTTGTTTGTCATTTAACGCTTTGCCTCCAAGAAGAGCTGCAAGCACCTTAAATGTTTCATTCTCTCTTGCAAACTTTATCAGAGTCTTTGCCGGCTCCACTTGATCTTCATAGCCGAATGTGACGCCAATCTCACCTTTGAGATCTTTGGCATGTACGCTGTCCATGCCCGCCTCATTAAGCGCCCGATCAAAAAGCGTTTTTTTCGCTACTTTGAATTCGGCGTTTGTTTTTTTAAGCGCCCGGCGTAATGTAGCAAACTTTGTTACCGAAACTCCTTGAAAATCGCTAAAGATGGCGATTTTTTGGCGTTTAAATTTTTCGACCAGATCTTCAATTATTTCCGTCTTTTGTTTTTTTGTAATCATAAAAAATAGGCGCTATACACACCTAAGATAAACATTCCCGTACATACGAAAATGAGAGAAAGAATCCTCGGTCGGGAAGCGGTTTTTTTGATCCCCGCTTGCTCTTACAGATGCCTTTTCCTGTCTGGCAGGAGGANCATGGAGCCGACTATCTTAGGAATGATGAAAAAAGTATAGCAGATAAGGTCATTTGATGTCAAGTCATTAAAAAAATANGGGGTATCTCGCGCAATGCGAGACACCCCTTTCACTCTTTTATTACTTGTTATTAACTTATACCATCAGCATCCTTCACGTAGCTGTCCGCATTGAGCATTTTGCTGTTGCGGCATTAGTCATTTTATTGTTCATATCTTTGCGATTGCCGGAATACATACCTGGCTTTGCTCTGCGCATCAGCTATATTGCTGTTGCGGAACAGGTGTAATTATTGTTCACATGCACCTGATTGCCGCATAAGGCATGATCCTTTTTTTTGTTCACATATATGTACTTACCGCACAAAGCATGGCGAGTGATGTTGTTCACATACGTTAAATTGCCGTCATATGCACGAATTACTCAAAAGATTTGATAGGATTTAATGCAGATGAAGTGTTGCCAAAGGATGACGGGGCGTCTCATCCAGCCCTTCCAGATGTCTCGCGACATGCCAGTAAAGCTTGAGAAAGAGCGAGGCGGTCTCGCGTAACGCATGAGCGCGGAGATGCGCGGGAGATCCAAACCAGTAGCCTGACTGGTGACAGCGGCATACCCAGATGCCTTGTTCTTGCTCTCTCACTTTCTCCCATTTACCGCTACCCTCGCAATGCTTGCATTTAGATGCGATACATGCGGAGCAGACAGGCGGCGGGGTATAACGGAATTCCTTTCGCCATTGTGCCGCTTTTAGATCCTTTTCATCAGTATAATGCTGGACCCAAGGAGTATCTTCTCCGCGCTTCGTTTTTGGTACCTTTTCAAAACTGCCCGCGAGATATTGCACAATGAGCGTCTTGCGAAGAAGTGATGTGCGGAGCTGTTCACCAGCTGATGGCCTATCAGAAATATACCACATTTTTTTTTGCCCATCGCTTGTGAACATGCCGCCTTCCCGGAAGCCGAGACCAAAGAATCCGCAAAGATTACTGGAGGATGGAAATGCGCGAATCCCATAGACGCGTTCATTGGGCCGCGAGACACGAAGCGCATCCGCCAGATCCTCGCCTTTGCCGTGCTCGCAGTGGAGAAATAGTTTTGATTTGGGACCCATTTTTCCCGAATGCCGCCAGCAAAGAATGTTACGCGCGGATTCAGTTTCACCAACCAATCCAGCGAGAGACACCACACCAGGACCTACGATATATTTGAGATAGCGCCGGTAGATTGGCATCTCTTCCAAGATTTTCTCCATCCGCGCTTCCATTGCCGAAATGCCGGGTGAAATATCTGCCACAAGCACGAGTTTTTTCACCTTTTCATACGGCTCATTAAGCAAGTCGCTCGCAAGGTGAATATCACCATCTCGTGCAACAAACGAGCGTTCCATTGAGGTGCGCTGCCGCACTCTTATCGCACGAAGGCGAAAGAGCGCCCGAATGCCTAATGCGCGCTGATATACGGCATTATCAGGATAGGCGGGAATATGTCCGGCAATAAAGCCTGTCACAAATCCGCTATTATCCTGTTCCCAGAGCGACGAGCGGTCAGTCCGCGCCCAAGAAAAGTTTCGCCAGCAGGTATCGCATAATGCGACAATCCGCGGCAAACTTTCTTTATAGGTATTCGTTCGTGCGTTACCGCACTTCTCACACTTTTTGTCGGCCATTATCTGCTCCTTTCAGATGAGCATCGTGCAGGTTGCTGTCCGCATCTGCATTATTGCTGTTGCAGCGTGTATTTTGTTGCTGTTCGCATACGACTCGTTGCCGTATAGGGCATTAGCAAAATTGCTGTTCGCATAAGTGCATTTGCCGTTGTGCGGTTTTTCTAATAAAGGCATAAATCGCATTGCTGTTCGCATTACCCACATTGCCGCATAAAACATAAGCGGCATTGTTGTTCACATCAATGTCATTGTCGTTTCAGCATGGGGTATGTTGCTGTGCGCATATATGTATTTGCTGTTGCGGCATATACGGTGTTGTTGTTCACATGACAGAAATTGCCGAATAACTTGCTCTCAGGAGAGCATCGGGTCATTTGCTGTTCGCATCCAAAAGATTGCTGTTGCGGCATACCTACCATTGCTGTTTGCATGCAAAGACTTACCGAATGAGCATTTATCAGTTTGTTATTCACATCTTCTGGATTGCTATCTGCGGCATCAGCCTTATTACTGTTCGCATAAGCCATTTTGCCGTATAGGGCATTAGCAAAATTACTGTTCGCATCAGTATTTTTGCCGTTATGCGGTTTAGGGAAGATAGGCATAGAAAATGCTGTTGTTCGCATAACTATGATTGCCGATATCTTCCGTATCTTCATCTTCCTTATGATACCCGTTTTGTTTTTTTCGCAGAAGTGAGCCGGATGATCTTGCCAAGCTCGCGCTCAATGCGTCGGGCTATAGCGGGATCATGCTGACCTTCTGCCTCAAATTTCTCCAGTCGTTGTTTGCGGATTGGAAGGACAAGTTCTTCTAGGGCAAGCTCCGCTTCTTTACCTTTGGCTCCGCGCTTGACCATGTCAAACGCTTCTTTCAGAAGCAGTTCAAACATGCCCAGCGCTTCTGATGAAGGAACTTTCAGGAGTTCTTCCGGGGTCATTGGACGAAACGGCATTGCGATTCGATACAACCATCCAAGTCGCATTTTCCGCAGATTGCTGCTCGTCTCCTGTGTCCAATCTTCAGTAATATATTCACGCTTCGGTCCCATTGCCTGCAAAAGTTTCTGCACCGTTGAGCAATGGTAAAGTAACCACCCGGGAACAATAAGAGCGCTGAATACGTAATTGCGATTTCCCCAGATTCCTTGGGTTTTTTGCACGGCGAGTTTATGATTCTTGCTTGTCGTATAGTCAAACCGATAATGCCAGTACACTTCATTTGCCGTTGCCGCAGGCACTCGCGTACCGTGCGACAAATTTTCTTCCGCGAGGATCTTCATGGCGAGTTCTTCGTCCATACCTTCGCAGACTTTGACATACATAAGTTTGTACTGATCATACCCTTGCGCCAACAATAGCTGATGGGCAAGAGTGCGGCACTCGCCCGCAACAATAAGAGGACCGTTAACTGTTTGGGATATAACCGGGTGGTGTATGAGTGTGGTTGAGCGGATAGATTCTGCGATTCGCTGAATTTGCTCTGGAGAGCGAAGAATTCCGCGGATATTGAGCCGATTGAAGATTATATTCATAACAGGTACTTCTTCCCAATAAACTCTCAATCCCATAAGGCGTTCTGCCATTGTTTTTTTCCTTTCGCTAGCCGTGTGTATTCATCTGTCAATGATCATTGGACATTCTAAACTAATTTCATAGCTTCAATATGATAATACATATAATGAATTTTATCAAGCCTTTATGCAACTCGCGTGCATGAATAATCAATAAAATTTGATAAATACGATTACGAGATGAGTGTGGGGGTAACTTAAGATATCGTGAGTTATGTTATAATGTCTATGAATACAATAAGGTCTTTAACAAAAGGATATCCGATGAGATATATTAAATGGTTCAGCGAGATTGGTATGACTGACGTGGAATTGGTGGGAGGGAAAAATGCTTCTTTGGGAGAGATGTATAGCCATCTGGATGCCAGGGGAGTTCCTGTTCCGGACGGATTTGCGTTGACAAGCGAAGGATATAAATATTTTCTTTCTCGAAATAATCTGGAACAGCCGATTGCTTCCTTAATGAATCGCATTGATGAAGAAAAGAAAGACATTTCTCAAATCGCGCATCGGGTGAGAAGTCTTATTATGGCAGGTACTATGCCAAGCGATCTCGCACGCGAGCTCACTGAAGCATATGAGATACTGTGCCGTGACGGCGCAAGCGCAGTTGCGGTGAGAAGCTCTGCAACTGTGGAAGATAGCCCCACGCACTCGTTTGCCGGACAGTTTGAGACATCTCTCATGGTTTCTGATATTGATGATGTAATGTTTTATATTAAACGATGTTTTGCATCTCTGTTTACTGATCGGGCAATATCATATCGCCTCGATATCGGCTGTGAATTGTTTGATATCAGCATGTCGGTGGGGGTGCAGCGCATGGTTCGCTCTGACGAAGGCTCTGCGGGCGTTATGTTTACGCTTGATACAGAAAGCGGATTTAAGAATGTAATTTTTATCACATCCGCGTACGGTTTTGGCGAGACGGTGGTTCAAGGAAAAGTAAATCCAGATGAATTTTATGTGTTTAAGCCTACACTCGCGACGGGGCATCAACCTATCATACGACGCTTGCGCGGATCAAAAAATGAAAAACTTATTTATTCGCAGGGAAGAACCGAGGCGTTACGTTTGGTGGAGACAACCCAGACGGAGAGAAATAGTTTTTCTCTGAATGATGACGAAATACTGGAACTTGCCGGATATGCGATGATCATCGAACAACACTACTCGTCTCGCGCAGGTCATCCGGTTTCGATGGATATTGAGTGGGGGAAAGATGGTATTGACGGGGGATTGTTTATTCTCCAGGCCCGTCCAGAAACAGTTGAAGCGCAAAAAAATGCTCACATATATGAAAAATATGCGCTGCAAGAACGGGGCGAAGTGATCATTGCCGGCAAAAGTATTGGACGTAAGATCGCAGCCGGAAATGCCCATATTATTCCGGCGGTTGAGCACATGGACGAGCTTAAACCCGGTGAAGTTTTGATTACAGATGAAACAAATCCCGATTGGGAGCCTGTGATGCGTATCGCGTCTGCCATTGTGACCAATCGCGGAGGCAGAACGTGTCATGCAGCTATTATTGCGCGGGAGCTTGGAATTCCCGCAGTTGTAGGAACAGGAAATGCGACAACAGTGATAGCAAACAAAAAAGATATCACCGTATCGTGCGCGGAGGGTGATTCTGGGTTTGTGTATGAAGGGATTCTTGGTTTTGATGTGACCAAGATCGAGGTTGATAGGCAGATTCCGACCCGTACGAAACTTATGCTTACCCTTGCAGAACCTGATCTTGCATTTGAGGCAAGTAAATTGCCAAGCGACGGTATAGGCCTTGCGCGTATGGAGTTTATCATCAACAGGAGCATCGGGATCCATCCGAAAGCGCTGTTGGGGCATAATCATCTTGATGCTTTGACGCGTAAAAAAATTGAGGAGATGACTGCGGGGTATGCAAGTCCCATTGATTTTTTTGCTAAGCGCTTGGGAGAAGGTATTGGCATGATTGCGGCTGCATTTTGGCCGCGTCCCGTGGTGGTGCGGACAAGTGATTTTAAATCAAATGAGTATGCAAAACTTATTGGCGGTCAGCACTTTGAACCGCATGAAGAAAACCCAATGCTGGGGATCCGCGGTGCATACCGGTATTATTGTCCCGAATTTCGGGATTGCTTTGAGCTGGAGTGCAGTGTGATCAAGGTAGTGCGCCAAGACATGGGACTTACTAATATATCGCTTCTCATTCCTATGGTGCGTACGGTGCAAGAAGGAAAAAATGTACTTGCGCTTTTGGAACAATTCGGTCTCAAGCGCGGTGTCAACGGGCTCAAGATATATTTGATGTGCGAACTTCCGGTCAATGCCTTGCTTGCGGAAAAATTTCTTGAAGACTTTGACGGATTTTCCATCGGGTCGAATGATCTGACCCAGACAACGCTTGGTCTGGATCGAGATTCAGGACTTATCATTGACGAAGGCGACGAACGCAATGATGCAGTGAAAGCATTAATGCAGAAAGCCGTTGAGGCATGTAATGCGGCTCACAAATACAGCGGTATCTGCGGACAAGCTCCATCTGATTTTCCCGAACTTACGCGTTGGCTTGTGCATCAAGGCATTGAGTCAATATCGTTTAACGCCGATGTGTTGCTCGAAATGAGAAAAGTGGTCGCAGATGCAGAGCAGGAACTTATGGATGCATGATAATTAGATTACAAAAACCCCGCCTTCATGGCGGGTTTTTTTAATTAAGACATTTTTATGAGCGAGAGGAATTGAAAAAAGTTTATAAAAATCCCGAGAGTATGAATACTCTCGGGAAAACTACCGACATAGCTGGTTTTATACGACGAGAACAGAGTTTTGATTTCTTATAATCTGTTCTGTCTCGGGATAAAATCCCAATGCATTATAGATAGCATGAAGCACAGAAAGTGGCGCATAGACAACACTACCATGCGTACCGCTCAGTGAAGAATCATCTTGTGAGTCTTTAATGCCACAAGATGCCCTAGCGTGTCTCTCATACGGAGTTGAATCTCTACGGTGTATGTTTCGTGTTCTTTGTTCCACTTGACGCTAAGCAGTTGGGCATAAACAATGTCAACTCGAGAATGTTCGGCGCCGTGGTAGTATTGATAGCGACTTCTTACCTTTGACCCCTTCAAGACTTCATGGAGCTTTGCAAGAGCTGACCGTACCACGCCATTAACCTTGATGATTTGCTCCACGCTCGTAAAATCAGTATTCATTTGCGGATCTCCTTCAAACTTCAAATCAGAGGCACTGCCTCTTTTTGTTGATGCGTCCTTACACTGTAAGGAGCTAAAAAAAGAGTATAACAATGCATATTAAAAAGCAAATGATTTAAGATGGGATTTGTCTGATCGCAAAAATAGCAGGCCGTATCTCTTGTATAAGCCCTTCTTTGCATAATAAAAAAAGAATAGGCGAAATATCGCGGGGCGAAGTTTTCTGGAGTTCATTGAGATGAGCTTTTTTATGCATTAAAAGATACTGGACGATTTGAGAGCGGAAGAATCTGCTTGATCCCAGAAAGGCGGACTGCTTATGATATGTTTTTGCACGTGAGAGAAGATTTGATTTGCCGGAGAGAACAAGCGCGCCGTAATCCATGAGCGCATAATTCCATACGCGAGGATTTTTTTTGTAAAAAAGTTTCTCGGCAATAGGAAGAATTTCCGCGTCGGAAATTTTTTTGTTTACATCGGGTGCGGATGGAAAGAAATGATGGATAAAAAATTTACGAATATTCGTGTCCAGAAAAACCGTTGGGGTGTTAAACGCGAAACATGATACCGCACCTGCGGTATAGGGACCGATACCGGGGAGTGTCTTGAGGATCAGAGGATCCATAGGGACACTTCCATCAAACCGTTTCACAATTTCTTGCGCACATTGCTTAAGATAGAGTCCGCGACGGTTATATCCCATGCCTTGCCATTCTTTTAGTACCTTATCGAGAGGTGCAATGGCTAAGTGATTGACGGTGGGAAACGCACGAAGAAATTTGGGAAATTTATCAAGCACCCGAGATACTTGAGTTTGCTGGAGCATGATTTCGGATACGAGAATTTCATAGGCAGACACTGGTCTAGCTCTTGTGAAACGCCAAGGCAAATTATCGCGTTTATTTTTTTTGTACCATTGCAAAAGCTGCGATTGGAATTCAGTGATGCCACACCGGTTGTGCGGTGTATGCTTTTTTTTATAAAAGCATGCGAGATGTTTTTTTGATATTTTGATTTCCGGCATATCATATATATAGCAAGAAAACCTCTATAAAAACAATAAGGGAGCCATAAGGAATGGCTCCCTAAAATGTTATGTGACTTTATGGCGCACATCCAACCTGCGTTCGCGGGTGGGGATGAGGCGGTCATACGAAGGAGGAATACGCAGAAAATCCGTGTCGATATCCCGCATTGTCCTGCCTTTCTGACGCTCGGCAAGGCGGTAATCGCCTGTGGTAGTAATGGATCGCCTTGTATCAGGAACTGCATGCAATACAGATCCATTGGGAAGTACTTCGGCAATCATTGGATACGCCCGGCCGTGATCAGCCCAAATGCCTTGTTTGCAGGTGAAAGAAATTATTTTTTTTCTTATCGCGATACTTCCGCACTCTAGCGTAATGGTAATAAACTGGATGTATCGCTGTCGTGTCCATCTGTAGATACGCATGACGTTAGACACTGTTATATGCAGTTTCCTCCTCCCGTCTTTTGTCTTGTTGGTATCAAGACGAACGGATGTGATTTTTGCTCGTACTTTATCACCCGGCTTCAACTCGATATTCTCTCCTTTCACGAGATGGAAAATACGCACAGAACGAAAGTTGATCCGACCGTTAGCATAGTCATGGTAAAACTGATCGCGTCCATCAAAGGCATATTCATCATCTATGCCGCGCGCTTTTAAGTCACGGTCACACAACTCCGAATCGTATTGGATAAATTCGGATTCAAATACCGGTTTGCCATTAAATTCTATTACGTTGAGTTCAACGTTGTCGCCAACACTAATCGGACGTTGGGTATCATGTCTCACTAGGGCACCCCTTCTTTTTAAAGATCCTTAATGATTGATAGAGCTATAATAGCACTAAATAATTATTTAGTCAAGTATTTTTGTTTTGCCATATTATGTTCGGCAAGCGTTTTTGAAAAAATTGTGCGGCCGTCGGGGGTAGAGAGATAGTACAGATATGCTGAAGCGATAGGATGAATAGCCGCCATAATTGCGGAAAGTCCGGGATTGCCGATAGGACCTGCCGGAAGTCCGCGATACTTATAGGTATTATACGGAGAATCAATAGCAAGGTCGGTAAGTGAGATATGGTTGTTAGGTGAGAGAGGGGAGTCCTGCTGTTTTTTGAGATAGTATATCGTGGCGTCAACTTGAAGGGGAATGTCAAGGCGCAGGCGATTGAGTAAAATTCCAGAAACCATTTTGCGATCCTGGTCAGATACCACTTCTTTCTCAATCAGAGAAGCCATGATGATAATTTCATGCAGGGTCTTGCCGGAATGGCTGATGTCATCACGAATTTGAGGCGTTAATTTTTTATCAAAATTTTGCAAAAACGTGTCTGCGATATCTTGGGTACTCGCATTCTTAAAAATATGATATGTGTCAGGAAATAAATATCCCTCGAGACCGGAAATTGCTATGCCTTTTGGAAGAAATGGATATTTTTTATCCATGTCAAACCCTTGAGGATGCGCGGCAAATTCCGTAAATACAGGGGCTGCGGTTATGTGCTGATCCTGTAAGATCCGTGCGAGATCATCAATGGTATTTCCTTCGGGAAGCGTAATTATTTTTTCTTGAAAAGCGCCTTTCACAAGCGCTTGCGCGATAAAGGGGATTGAAGCATTTTGAAAATCATATGTACCCGGCTTGAGAGAAGAAGCTTCGCCGCGCAGACTCACATAGGTCACAAACATCCATTTGGATCTGATAAAACCTTCGGCTTTCAGTTTATCTCCAATCATGCGGGAGCCGAAGCCGGAGGGTATGTCAATCGTTTTTATGCCGCTAAATTGCGGATGCGGGAAATAAATCTCATTGATGCTTAAAATAATTATCAGAATGGTGATGATTATTAAAATAATACCTATGCGCGACCCTATTGAAGAGCGCGGTTGCGAAGAAAAATCAGCTGGATGGTTATTTATCATATTTTTTATATGCGATACAAAAAGACTCCGTCTTTTTGCGTGACAGGTGTCCAGTTGGGGATAGGGAAAGCATTGGATATCACGCGTGTGCCGGGTTTAAGTTCTGAAGATAATGTTGTGCTTATTTTTCCAAGTAAAGGTGGGAGAAGATAGAGAAATACGACGTCCATGTCATGAATGGGGTAATTTTTGATTTCTCCTCTGATAAATCTTATGCGATTATGGACGCCCGCACGCCGTGCGCGCCATCGGGAGTAGGGGATAAGAAACGGATTCATCTCAACGCCGGTGGCAATGGCGCCGTGCTTTGCCGCCGCGATGAGGATAGAACCGTCGCCGGAACCAAGATCAATGACCCGCGTGCCTTCTTTGAGATCGGCACAATCAATCATAGTTTGAATTCGTCCCGGTTTTGAGGAAACAAACGGCGCTCCTTTGATGCGGCCGATAATGCCGACATAAAATTCTAGCGTGATGAAAAAGACGCTGAAGAGAGCAAGTA